>ERZ857969.471-NODE-471-length-67809-cov-4.093205_pt1 | contig 67809 bp, 58 predicted proteins | sample MGYA00519864_ERZ857969 | MGnify/ENA primary metagenome ERZ857969 (study PRJEB31778, sample SAMEA3449382) | human gut metagenome | biome: human gut; feature: human-associated habitat; material: faeces | place: United Kingdom | collected 2010/2012 ...
TTCACGAGGGTCGGCGGACCCTCGCGAAAGCCTGCGTAAATGCTGGATCTCATCTTTGCTAAGGGCGCCAGCATAAGGCTGTCTGACGAGTGGAAGCCTAGGCATGGGTTCTGGATGTTGGAGACGGAAGATATGCGTAAAATTGATAGGTGTTGGAGACGGGAGGTACATGTAAAGTTGGCAGGTTTTGGGAACTGAAGGTGCGCGTGAAGTTGGTAGGTTTTAGGAACTGAAGATACGCGTAAAGTTGGTAGGTTTTGAAGAAAATTCATACATTTATCTTGGCGGCTTTCTGGACTTTGCTATCATTTTTTGTTATACTTTTCTACAAAATTTACTCTCTTATTTTGGGAGTGCAGAAAACTAAAAGGAGGTTATGTGACCGGATATTTCCGGTTGCTCTGTGTGTATGAAAAAGATATTTCAGATCTTTGCCCGTGATATGCGGCGGCTGTTTACCAACCCGGCAGCAGCGATCGTCATGGTTGGCGTGTGTGTTCTTCCATCGCTATACGCCTGGTTCAATATTGCCGCCAACATGGATCCTTACGGCAATACCAGTAACATCAAAGTAGCGATCGCCAACTGCGATACCGGTGCCAGCACCGAGACGATGTCACTGGATGCCGGAGGCACCATCGTGGATACGCTGAAGGAAAATAAACAGCTTGGCTGGACATTTGTGGATGAAAAGCAGGCAAAAGCCGGTGTAACTTCCGGAAAATATTATGCCGCCATCGTGATTCCCGAAGATTTCAGTGAATCGCTCCTCAGTATTCTGGATGGCGAGGTGAAGCAGCCGGAACTGGACTACTATATTAATGAGAAGAAGAATGCGATTGCTCCGAAGATCACTGCTACCGGCGCTTCGACCATTCAGCAGCAGATCAACGACACGTTTTCTTCGGTAGCCGCAGAAACTGTATCGGAACTGATCCGTACTTCCGCCGGTGATCTGACCGGGAAGATTGATAAGACCAATTCCGAACTGTCCACTGCACTTTCTGAGACGAGGGACAATCTGAAAGAGTATCAGAAAGTTCTGAAAAATTTCAAAGAAACATCCGGTTCTTCTGAGAAGCTGATCAAGGATGCACTGGAGACTCTCGATGCGGTATCTTCTGCCGCGGATTCCGGCTCCAAGACGCTGACCGACACGACAGCACTTCTCGCCACCAGCCGTCAGACACTGGGATCTTTCTCGAGTCAGTTCAGTAACGCATTATCGAACAGTGAAACACTGTTAAATAACACGTACGCTTCCGCAGTCGTAAAACTCGGTACCTTTGAGACGAAAGCTTCTCAGGTGAATACGGTGATCGGTGACAGTATTGATTCCGTTACAGCTCTGAATCAGAAACAGGCGGAATTGCTCGATGAACTGCAAAATCTTCATGAATCCATCGGTTCCGATTCCACGCTTTCCGAGCTGATCAGCGAAAAAATCACTGCTTTGCAACAGCAGAATGCTTCTTTTCAGGAACTTCTGGACTCTTTGAGCACCAGCAATTCCAGTATTCAGGAAGCCATGACCACAGCACAGAACACCCGCTCTTCGCTGGAAAAACTAGTGGCAGACAGCCGTTCTTCGCTTCAGACTTACCGGAATTCTCTGAATGAATCTCTGATTCCGAAGTTAAGCCAGTCCATGGATACGCTTTCTGCACTTAGCGGAACTCTGACCGCAACACTTTCGGATGTGGATCCGACCGTAGAACAGTTAAAACTGATCCTCACACAGCTGGATACCAGCCTGTCGGACAGTTCTGCTGCCCTCGGACAGACCGGCGGTGTGCTGGACACTATCGATCAGCAACTCTCCACGATTGCTACCGATCTTGGTGTGTTACAGTCCTCCGATATTTATAATCAGCTGATCACCTTAAAGGGACTGGATGCCGACTCAATTTCTGACTTTATGTCCTCTCCGGTTTCTATCCGGTCGGAAGTATTATACGAAGTGGAAAATTATGGATCCGGTATGACACCATTTTACACCAATCTGGCTTTATGGGTTGGCGGGCTGATTCTTGTATCCATCTTAAAACAGGAAGTGGATAAAGATGAAAAAATCTCACGCTTCACACCTTCCCAGGCATACTTTGGCCGCTGGCTTGTATTTGTGATCATGGGCCTGATACAGGGATTTATCGTGTGTGCCGGAGATATTCTCTTATTAAAAACCCAGTGCCTGCATCCGACAGCATTTATCCTTGCCGGCATGTTCTGTTCCTTTGTATATGTCAACCTGATCTATGCGATGGCTCTGACATTCAAACACATCGGAAAAGCACTTGCCGTTCTTCTGGTGATCTTACAGATCCCCGGATCTTCCGGAACGTATCCGATCGAGATGACACCGGTATTTTTCCAAAAACTTCATCCGCTGCTTCCATTTTCCTATGGTATCAGTGCGATGAGAGAATGCATCGCCGGTTACTATGGTCATACTTATGCAAAAAATCTGGGAACTCTTGCGCTGTTTTTGTTGCTTGCTCTCTTTATCGGCCTAGTGCTTCGTCTCCTGTTGATGAATCTGAATCATCTGTTTGATCGACGACTTGCTGACACGGATCTGATGCTTGGCGAGACCGCCAGCGATGAACTGCAGCGCCCACAGATGCAGCTGATGCTTCGTGCACTGATGCGTGACGACGAGGCACGAAAGGATTTTATGGAAAGATCCGAACGTTTTGAACGGCGATATCCATATCTGATCCGATATGGTTTTCTTGCCATCCTGATCATTCCTCTGATCTTCCTGATCCTGATGTTCAGTCTGGAGTCCAAGATTGTTTATCTGATTCTCTGGATTGTCTCTTTGATTGCTCTGGTCTTATATCTGATCTGTGTAGAATACATTCACGATAAGATCCAGCGCCAGATGGAACTAGGCGGTATCACTTCCGAAGACCTGGTACATGTGATAGAGGAGGAAAAAGAACGATGAAAAATATATGGAAAATTTTCCAGCGGGATCTGCAACAGATACAGAAAAATGTCATTGCCATGATCGTAATTATCGGTATCACCGTTGTTCCCTGTCTGTATGCCTGGTTCAATATCGCTGCCAGCTGGGACCCTTATGAGAATACCGGCAATCTGAAAGTCGCTGTTGCCAGCGTGGATGAAGGATATGAGGGAAGTATCATTCCGGTCCAACTCACCCTCGGCGATCAGGTATTATCCGCACTCCGTGAAAATACGCAGCTGGAATGGGTATTTACCACTAAATCCAAAGCCATGAAGGGTGTAAAATCCGGTAAATATTACGCTGCCATCGTCATTCCTGAAGACTTCAGCCGGAATATGATGAGCGTATTCACCAGTGAAATCCGGAAACCGGAGATCACGTATTATTCCAACGCAAAAGAAAATGCCATTGCACCGAAAGTCACGGACAAAGGCGCAACCGCGATCCAGACACAGGTGAATGAAGTCTTTATCGAGACGATCTCGGACACTGTATTTACCGCCCTGCAGACCTTGTCAAATGCAGCAGACCGTGAAGATTCCAGTGAGATTGTCGGCAATCTGATCACCAATCTGGAAAAGATCAACACGGATCTGACCACGGCTTCGAGCACCCTGCAGTCTTTTTCCGGTATGACTTCTTCTGCCCAGCAACTTCTCGATACGACTGCTTCTTTTCTGCAACAGACGCAGAAACAGACAAAATCCAATGTGGATGCCTTAAAAGAGACACAGAAATCATTTTCCGGGCTGCAACAGTCCGTTTCCGGCGCAACAGACAGTATCAATACGGCACTGACCGCCAGCAAAGGATTTTATGATCAGATGGCTGACGTAATCGATTCTGCTTTTCAGACACAGAGTTCCGATGCTTCGGCTGTTTCCGATACCTTACAGTTGCTTGCCGGTCGGGTCGATCAGGTGATTGCTTCTTATACTTCCCTTCGGGACAGTATCGCACAGATTGGAGAAGAACATGAGGCACTGGCTTCTGTTGCCGGTTCACTTGTAGCAAAACTGGATGCGTCTATCACTACACAAAAGGAAATCCGCGATAAGTTAAATGCAACTGCAACTTCTCTTACTTCTTCGGTTTCGGATGTGGAAAATAATAAAAAAGAGCTGGACGATCTGATTCGTCAGAGTGCTTCCGGTATCAGCAGTGTAAAATCAGAGTATGAATCTTCCGTTCAGGCGCAGTTAAACAGTCTGCTCTCTTCTGTCTCTGACACCCGTTCGGATATCTCCGGGCTGATGACGCAGCTGGATAACAGTATGGATGGCATCTATACACTGGCGGATTCGGCAAGTTCTGATCTGTCTGAGATTCAGACCACGCTGAATGACTCCTGTAAGCTGCTTACGAAGGCTTCTGAGAAGTTGGGAAAACCTACCGGAAAATTGAGCAGTATGCAGGAAAGCGGGGATTTTTCTCAACTGGAATCTCTGATTGCCGGGGATACGGACAGTATCAGTTCGTTTCTCTCCGCGCCGGTTGCTCTGAAAACCACGGAAGTTTACCCGATCGAAAATTATGGTTCTGCCATGGCTCCGTTTTATTCTACGCTTTCGATCTGGATCGGCGGCATTGTTCTGGTGGCGATGCTGAAAGTTACGGTATCGAAAAAGAGACTTGATGGTTTAAAGAATGTGAAGCTTCACCAGATGTACTTGGGACGGTATCTGATTTTCCTGATTGTTGGGCTGTTGCAGAGTTCACTGATCTGTCTCGGGGATCTGTTCTATCTTGGTATTCAGTGCAAACATCCGTTTTTGTTTGTGCTGGCGGGATGGATCTCAAGTATCGTGTATGTAAATATTATTTATATGCTTACGGTTTCTTTCGGGGATATCGGTAAAGCAATCAGTGTGGTTTTGCTGGTTGTTCAGGTTGCCGGAACCGGCGGTACCTTCCCGATCGAAGTGGCTCCCGGATTCTTCCGGGCGGTCTATCCGCTGCTTCCGTTTACGCACAGTATGGCGGCTATGAGAGAGGCTGTTGGTGGTGTGTATGGTATGGATTATTGGATGGACCTTGGGAAGCTTGGAGTGTTTTTGATTGTTTCACTGGTTGTGGGACTGGTGTTGAGACGGCCGATTATTCGGATGAATGATGGGTTTACGGAGAAGTTGGAGGAGACAAAACTTATTTAATAGGAGCTTTTAACTTCTTTATGGAAATTAGGTTTCAAACGGACGCACCCGTGGCTGGAGGTTTTGTGTGATATCACATAGACCATCAGTCGCGGGTGCTGTTTTTATTATGCTGTTTCAGCTGCTAAAGTCTGTTTAAGTTTTTCTACCTCCTGCGGGATATCCGGGCGGAAAGAGAGGTACCAGGTTTCGGTTTCGGTGATGTATTTTTGGCGGAAGTGTCTGCTGGTGCAGGAGGCAGTTCTCAGGTTATGGAGACGGTCGGCTCCTTTTACGGCGTAGGCTATGGGATTTTGACGGATGCGGGTGACGTAGGTTTGCATGTCATAACCTTTTTCTTTGGTGAGCAATTTTACCGCTTGCAGAACTTCTTCACCGGCGATGGAGCGGATCTCGTCTTCGGTGGCATCCGTGTCTTCCAGAAGATCGTGGAACAAGGCGACAATCTGGTACTCGATATCATAGCCATCTTTTTTCAGAATATCGGCTACCGCCACCGGGTGCGTGATATACGGAGCCCCACCGATTCTTTTCTGGGTTCCATGTTTCTCTTTTGCAAATTCATAGGCTTTTTCGTATAGTGCCTGATCATATACTATCTGCTTTTCTTTTGTCCGCATCTCTTCCATATAACTATCCTCTTTTTCTTTTGTGTTTATCACTTATCTCTCCTAACGGGATAAGTATTGTTTTAATAATTTCTCACTCCTGTCGCTCATTTTTCCTCAATATAATCAAACGCGATCCTGTCGCTTCCGTCTCTTGTATGGATAATTCCGCACTCCTGGAATCCATACGAGCGGATGGCTCCCTGCATCGGTTTGTTATTTGCATGGGTATCGATTCTCAGATAACTGCACTTTTCTCTGCAAAAATCAAAGCACCTTCTCGCAAATCCTTTTGTAGTGCCATCAGAAGCGATTCGATGAATCGTTCCATATTCTTTCTCACTGCGCCATGCACCCTGATAGATTACGCGATATGTAGGATCCTCTCCAATGATAAAGACAAATACCCCAACCACATTCTCATTTTCTATGCACACATAGCAATGATCTGCTGCAATATCCTTCTCCACGATCTCCCTGGACGGATATCCCTCTTCCCACTGTGTTGGATTGCCATTTTCTTTCATGAATTTTCTAGCCTTCACATAAATCTCCAGAATCTCCGGTATGTGTGTTTCATTTGCCTTTATAATCTTCATTTTTTGTATCTCCTTAGCCTGGATTTTAATTTATTCGTAACTGTTCAGTACCTTCACAGTTACGAGCCAAAATGCATTTAAACGATAAAAACACGCTTTGCGAGTTTTTATCGTTATCGCAGCACACTCCTCAAGGTTCCGTGCAAGCACGGACTTTGGCTCGTTGCTCGCGTAAATTACTGTAAATATATCATATTTGCCGAAAGATTGCACTGCCCAGCCTGACAGTGTAAAATGCAAATCCCTCTCTGTCCCTTCCGTTGCTTTTTTCTTTTGGTTGTATTACAATCATAAGTAACAATTGTCAGATTATCAAAGGAGCAGCCACCGTTATGGATAAAAAAAGTGTGACAACTCTCACGTTAAAACAAATCAACAAACATACCGTCTATCAGTACATCTACCGCCAGCGGGAAACTTCCAAATTTCAGATCGTACAGGATCTGAACATGGGACTTTCCACGGTCAGTCAGAATCTGACCACGTTAGAAAAAGAAGGGCTGATCGAACGAAACGGGTATTTTGCCTCTACCGGAGGACGGAAAGCACAGATTATCCGGATCGTACCGGATCTCAGGATCGCCATCGGGATCGGAATTTTAAAGACCATGTTTCATCTCGTTGCGGTGGATCTGTACGGGGAGGCCGTCGCGAGGGAGACGATTCCACTTGCCTACGAGGACACGCCGGAATATTACGACACATTCGCCGGCGAAGTGCTTCATTTTATTGAAAAAAATGAGTACCCCACGGAAAAAATCTCAGGGATCTCCATTGCCACACAGGGGATCATTTCCCCGGATGGTTCGTCCGTGACTTACGGTGCTATTATGGGAAATACGCGGATGCAGCTTTCTGATTTTGCTTCCCGGCTTCCATTTCCGTGTCATCTTGTTCACGACTCCAAGGCGGCCGCGGATCTGGAACTCTGGAATCATCCGAAACTGGACAGCGCTCTTGTTTTCTTATTAAATCGAAATCTCGGCGGTGCTGTAATCACCAATCACAACGTTCATCAGGGTTTTTCCATGCACAGCGGTTCTCTGGAACACATCTGTGTGGAACCGGATGGTCCAGTCTGTTACTGCGGGAATCGCGGCTGCCTGGAAACCTTCTGTTCCGCCAGTGCACTGGAACTGCGCAGCGGACTTTCAGTAAAAGAATTTTTCCTTAAATTGCGGGATCCGGATAACTCAGGGGAACATTTACAGGACATCTGGCAGGACTATCTGCGGCATCTGGCTTTCGCCATCCGTAACCTCAATCTGCTGATCGACTGTCCGGTGATCCTGAGCGGATATCTTGCACCTTATTTTCTCCCGGAGGATCTGGATCGGCTGCTTGGTCTGATCAATGAGCATACACCGTTTCCTCTGGCGAAAGATTCTCTTCTTACCGGCACCCACGGACAGTATACACCGGCAATTGGGGCGGCGCTGTTTTACGTGAAAAATTTTCTGGATACATAGGCATAGCCATGGTACTTTCTCCTTGCGCTGTTTCGTTCTTATGTAAACTAACAGGGAGATGATACTTCAATGTTACCGGCCACGGAATGAACAGCAACAATTTCATATATTTTCCGGTATTCTCTTGCACCCTCTTTCCATGAGTGCTATAATCCTTTCAAACAGCAGAGAAACCCTATGTATCTGCTGTTTCGATTGAAATACTATGCAAAATAGGTTTCCATGCGTCAAGTGTTTTGTGGATGGGGAGTTGCCACAGAAACGAAAAGTCGGTTCGCCTGCGGACCGGACTTACGATATGGTTACCGCACCCGTTGCAACAACCAGATGATTAACATCCGATTGTGAAGGGATATACTCATAGTTATTTTTCAGTAGCTTTATTTTCTTCACATCAGGGTGTTTTTTTCTTACATATTATTCTGTACATCTATGCAGAACATCCTGATGCATATTTTTGTATGCTCAGAATCTTTCTATGTCCGATTTTACAGGAAGTTTCTCAGTATACAGCATTATTTACACAGGAGGTTTTGTACCATGATGGATCACGAAAAAATCAAAGAAGGCGTTCGTCTGATGCTGGAAGGTATCGGCGAAGACGTCAATCGAGAAGGTTTACTCGAAACACCCGACCGTATCGCCAGAATGTGCGAGCAGATCTACGGCGGGCTCTATGAAGATGCCGGTGTGCATCTGTCCAAACAATTTCACGCTACCAATAACAATATCGTTCTGGAAAAAGATATCACCTTTTATTCCACCTGCGAACATCATCTGCTGCCCTTCTACGGAAAAGCTCATGTGGCTTATATCCCGGATCAGCGCGTGGCAGGTTTAAGCAAACTGGCCCGCACGGTAGAAGTCTATGCAAGACGCCCGCAGATTCAGGAAAATATGACCGCACAGATTGCGGACGCTCTCGAAGAACATCTGAAGCCGAAGGGTGTGATGGTCATGATCGAGGCAGAACATATGTGTATGACCATGCGCGGTGTTCAGAAACCAGGCAGCAAAACTGTGACCACCATCGTGCGTGGAGCCTTTGCGGAAGATTTTTCCCTGCAGCAGACCTTTTTACAGATGGTAAAGGCTTAAATCTGTCATGGAACAGCGAATTATTATGAAACGCATCGATCAGATTTTATCCCACCCTGTCTTTCGAGAGCAGTTTGCACTGTTACAGGAAGCAGAAAAAGACCGGATCTTCTGCCGTCACACGATGGAGCATTTTCTGGATGTGGCGCGGCTGATGTATATTTATAATCTGGAAGATCAGGCTGGCTTTTCCAAGGAAATGATCTACGCCGCCGGACTTCTTCACGATATCGGCCGTTATGAACAGATGGAAAAAGGTACTCCTCACCATCTGGCAGGGGCAAGACTGGCGGAACGCATCCTTACGGACTGTGATTTTTCTCTTACTGAGCAGAAATCGATTCTTGCTGCGATCCGAAGCCACCGGGTAAAAGATACTGCGGAAACTCCCTTATTTTCCCGCTATCTCTACCGTGCGGACAAACAGTCACGAAACTGTTTGTACTGTCCTGCAAGAAATGCATGCAACTGGCCAGAGGAAAAGATGAATCTGACGATTTGTTATTAATTTTGAACTTATGTAAACTTCAAGAGGAGAAAACATGTATGAGAATTGGTAATCATGAATTTGATACAAAGAATGAAACTTATATTATGGGAATCCTGAATGTGACTCCCGACTCTTTTTCCGACGGTGGAAAATTCAATCATATGGATGCTGCTCTCGCTCACGCCGAGCAGATGATCCGGGACGGCGCTGACATTATCGATATCGGCGGTGAATCCACCCGTCCGGGACATACCGTGATCTCTGACGAGGAAGAAATCGCAAGAGTAACGCCGGTCATCGAGGCGGTCAAATCACATTTTGATGTTCCGGTTTCCATCGACACTTACAAAGGAAATGTCGCAGAGGCCGCTCTTCAGGCCGGTGCGGATCTGGTCAATGATATCTGGGGATTCAAGTTCGACTATAAAACCGCCGAGGTGACTGCCCGTTACCACGCTGCCTGCTGCCTGATGCACAACCGAAACGAAGCCATATATCAGAATTTTCTGAAAGACATGGTCGCCGATATGAAAGAATGCGTGGCTATCGCACACAAAGCAGGTGTTCCGGACGATAAAATCATGCTGGATCCGGGTGTTGGCTTTGGGAAAACGTATGAGCAGAATCTGGAAGCCATCAATCATGTAGATGTCTTGCAGGAACTCGGACTCCCGATTCTTCTCGGCACTTCCAGAAAATCTGTCATCGGCAACACCCTGGATCTGCCGGTAGATCAGCGCGTGGAAGGAACACTTGCCACCACCGTGATCGGCATGCTCCGCGGATGCTCCTTTGTCCGGGTACACGATATCAAAGAAAACCACCGGATCATTCAGATGACGAAAGCGATCCTGTCCTGCTAGGAGGAAATTTATGGATAAAATAAGAATTGAGAATCTGGAAATCTTTGCAAAGCATGGAGTATTTCCGGAAGAGAATTTTTTAGGACAAAAGTTTGTACTCTCCGCCGTTTTGCATACCGACACCAGAAAAGCCGGGCTCACCGATGAGCTTTCTTATTCGGTACATTACGGTGAAGTCAGCCATCTGATCAAAAAAGTAGTCGAAGAAAATACCTGGAAACTGCTGGAGACGGTGGCGGAGGCGACCGCAAAAGCGATTCTGCTCTCCTACCCAATGGTCTCTCAGGTAGATCTTACCATCAAAAAACCGTGGGCGCCCATCGGTCTGCCTCTGGATACCGTATCGGTGGAGATCAGCCGCGGCTGGCATACCGCTTATATCGCGCTCGGCTCCAATATGGGGGACAAGGAAAAATACCTGAACGAGGCAGTTGAAAAACTACAGCAGACTTCAGACTGCCAGGTGCTGAAAGTGTCTGATTTTCTGGTGACCGCACCCTACGGCGGTGTGGAGCAGGATGACTTTTTAAACGGTGCACTGGCACTCAAAACACTGCTGACACCGCAGGAACTGCTCGAACGCCTCCATGAGATCGAACAGGAAGCGCACCGGGAGCGCCTGATCCACTGGGGACCGCGGACGCTGGATCTGGATATCTTACTGTATGACGATCTGGTACTGGACACCCCGGATCTGATCATTCCTCATGTGGAGATGCATCTGCGGGACTTCGTTCTGATCCCGCTGGCACAGATTGCTCCGTGGAAACGCCACCCGGTACTAGGACTTACCGTTTCACAGATGCTGGCAGATCTGCAGGCGAAGCAGGAATCCTGATCTGCTATACAGATTCCTCATTTTGGAAATTATGCAAACCATTCTGCTATTTCTGACCGTCAGACTCCTCCTTCGTCTGCTCATTTGACGAATCCCCCGGATTGTCCTGTGGCGCGTCCCCCTGCGGGCGTTCCCCGTTTTGCGTATCCGGCGGATTTCCCTGTCCCTGCGGCAGGGTCGGACGGTCTGATTTATCAGAATTGTCAGAATCGCCACTATTATCTCCCATCGGACCACCCTGCGGTTTCTGTCCTTCACCCTGTCCCGGCGCATTCGTCACTTCTCCGTCGGTGTATACCAGACCTTCCATGGTTACTTCCTGGCTGTTCTCCCCTGTGTGTATCGTATAGGTACTTCCATCGCTTAATTCTGCGCAGCTGATGACCACGGAATTATATTCACGCATCGGTGTATAACTTACCAACGTATTGCCATCCGCATCTTCCAGTGTGATCTCCCCGCTCTGGTTATCCGTCAGGTTCACCATCAGTGAGCCCTGTGTGGAATCGGAACCGAAATTCTGTTCCATGCCGCTCATGCCGGCTGCTACCAGCGTTCCCCCGGTAATCGTCGCCGTTCCATTGTAATCCAGAGCACCATTTCCGTTATCGCTCGGGCCGGAAACAAAGATGTTTCCTCCGCTGGCGGTCAGATCCCCATTGCTGTCAATGCCGTCTCCGGTGGCATCGATCGTGACAGTTCCACCGGAAATCGTGATCCAGGAATCCTCATCTGCCGAGAACATATCGCCGCCAAATCCACCCATGCCACTCTGATCGTTTCCACCGGCTGCATTCAATCCGTCATCGCTGGCTGTGATATCGATGGTTCCACCGGAGATTTCCATATTCTGTCCTTTGATTCCTTCGTAACATGTTTTGATCGTAATCTCTCCTCCATATACCTGATCTGCCCCATCCGCATGCATACCATCATCTCCGGTGCTGAGTGTGTAAGTTCCTCCGCAGATGGACAAATTGCCGTTGGTATGCAAACTGTCATCGCAGAAATCTATCGTAAAGGTTCCATCTTTTAATTTCTTTTTCAACTCGATAAAGGCTTCGCTGTCATCCTGTGCCCGTCCATAGGTACGCAGCCGGATCTTTTCTTTGTACACCTTTCCTTCGATCGATCTTCGGATCAGAAGATAATCCGGCGTATCAAAATACAGGTTACAGATGGCATTGCGTCCGAATGTATCCGGTTTCATATACGTTTCCATATAAGCCTGCAGGTCTTTTTTCTGATCTGCGGTAAGCAGATATTTGTATTCATATCGTTTAAAAATTGTCTGATTTGCCATCTCGGTTCCTCCTTATGGATGTGATTGTATCGGAGAAACCTTAAATGAAGTTTAAAGAAACATAGAAAACACAGAATCTACACATTTATTCAAAACAAGGAATATACTTTCTCACTCTCGCGAATTTTACTCGTTGCATTGCATATCAATAATTGATCCAGTGGATCAATTTTGATTATCGCGACAGTCGCAAGGTCTCGTGCAAGTACAAACTTTGACTCGTTGCTCGCGTAAATTAAAAAACAGAACCCGCATAAAATCCTTATGCAAAGTTCTGCTTTTTATATGACTTTATATAAATTTTGGCTTGTATGTCTCGGGATTTTGACATATTCATGTCAAAACACCTCGCGGGACAGTGGCTACTGAATAGTTACATTTTATCACTTTTTCCCTTCTACACAGATCCAGTCCGTACCCTCTTTTACGTGGATCTGAATGCCCGTGAAACCTGCTTTTTCAAACAGTTTCCTGAATTCTTCAGCGGTCGGGGTAAATAGGTGAAAACGGCAAATATTTTCTAGTGTCTTCGGATCCAGACCCTCTTTGTTATAGGTATCTGCCACCAACAGGAACGTACCACCCTCTTTCAGTACCCGCCGTACTTCTTTCAGGTTTTCCTGTGGATCCGGCCAGAAATAAAAGCTTTCTACCGTAATGATCTTGTCAAATCCATCGTCTGCAAAAGGCAGCGCTTCCACGGAGCCTTCCAGAACTTTCATCTTTCCGCTTTCCACATCCTGTCGATTCGTTTTCAGCGAGGTTTTCACAGACACCGGTGAATAATCTATGCCCGTCAGATGGCCTGTCGTTATCTTCTCACCCATCCGTTTTAACGTAGCACCACCACCGCAGCCAATGTCCAGAAGCTCCTCTTCCGGTGCAATCTGCCAGTGCTCCAGCGCCCAACATGTCACCGGTGAATGACTCTCATTCATTCGTTTCAGCATTGTTGCTCCATCCTCACCCTGTGGTTTTGCCGGATTTCCGGAAATGGTGATTTCTTCCTGCGTTCGTTCTGTTTTCTTTGCTGTATGAATATTGCACATATTGCTTCTTCCCATTATACTTATCTCCTTTACAGTCATTTTCACATAATACTGCTTTTTCATTTCCGTCATTCATCACTAACTCTAGTATGTTACTGTTCACTCCATTCTCAGTAACACTAGTATAACCCACCCCACAACTCACTGCAAGTTCACGTTGTATTTTCCTTTCAAGTCATGTATACTCATTTTAAACAACAGATTTTATCCCCTGGTGAAGTAATAAGGTATGTTTTCGTCCGTGTATCAGAAGATAATCATGTACCTAATATACCGTCTTTTTCCAGATACTTTTACAGATTCAGAAAGGATTTTTATGATTCAGGATATTACCCCACATCATCTTTATAATGAATTTACTCCGAGATCTCCGCAGAACGGAGATCTGATTTTTGCTTTCCGTGACCGAAAACTTTTGGCAGATCTCTCAGCAAATACCTGCCGGTTTCCACTATGGGAAAATGTTTCTTCACAGTTTCCCACCACTACTTCTCTGATCTGGCTGTTTGCTCTGGATCAAACCTCCTGTTTTCTTGTGATGGATGCGGATCTGGACTTTCCGGAAACTTATACTTTCCACTCTCTTCAGGAAATCCGCGGTCGAGAGCCCAAGCATCATATTTTTGCTGCAATGACGGCTTTTCATCTGTATGACTGGTATCGGAACAATCGTTTTTGCGGACGTTGCGGAACTCCTGTTGTTCCGGATCCTTCCCATAAAGAACGGATGCTCTCCTGCCCAAAATGTGGAAATGCCATTTATCCGAAAATCTGTCCGGCTATTATTGTCGGAGTAATCGACGGGGAAAGAATTCTGCTGACAAAATATGCCGGACGGAATAATCCTAATTATGCGCTGATTGCCGGTTTTACTGAAATCGGGGAGACCGCCGAGGAAACAGTAATGCGGGAGGTTTATGAAGAAGTAGGAGTAAGAGTGAAAAATCTGCGGTATTACAAAACCCAACCCTGGGGAATGGCGTCAGATCTCCTGATCGGCTATTACGCAGAGTTGGACGGTGATCCTTCCATCACTCTTGACCGCAACGAACTTTCCACCGGACTCTGGATGGACAGGAAAGATATCATCATTGAAGACGAAGACTTCAGCCTGACACGGGAAATGATCGTACGTTTTGCAAAGACCGGTCGTGCTGTACTGAATTAATATCGTGCTGTATTTACATATTTCGTAACTGTTCAGTACCCTCACAGTTACGAGTCAAAATGCATTTCTAATCACCTTCGGTGATGGCATTTTGACTTGTATGTCTCGGGATTTTGGCAATAAACATGCCAAAACACCTCGCGGAATGCTACCTACTGAGTAGTTGCCACATTTCTATAAAAAGGAGAACTCAGAATATGTCATCATTAACACTTTCAAAAGAGGAAGAAAAAAGACTGAAAGGGCTTGGTTTTTTGAATAATAAGGGGACAGATAATTTTTCTGCCCGTATTTTAACAGTAAATGGAAAAGTTACCGCTGCCCAGCACCGGGCGATGGCAGACGCGGCAGAAAAGTTTGGAAACGGAATTCTGACTTTTACCACGAGACAGACAGTTGAAGTACAGGGTATTCCTTATGAAAAACTGGAAGAGTTTCAGAAGTTTGTCGAGGATGCCGGTATGGCTATCGGTGGTACGGGCGCTAAAGTTCGTCCCGTAGTTTCCTGTAAAGGAACCACCTGTCAGTATGGACTTCTGGATTCGTTTGCAATTTCAGAGGAGATTCATAAACGTTTTTATGAGGGGTATCATGATGTGAAGCTGCCTCATAAGTTTAAAATTGCAGTAGGCGGTTGTCCAAATAACTGTGTAAAACCGAATCTGAATGATCTGGGTATTATCGGGCAACGAATTCCTCATTTTAAAGCAGAGCTTTGTAAAGGATGTAAAAAATGTAGTGTTGAGGCAGTTTGCCCGATGGGAGCTGCCAAAGTATCGGATAAGAAATTACATATTGATGAAAATGTCTGTATTCACTGTGGTCGATGTGTGGGAAACTGCAGATTCGATTCGATTACAGACGGAACGTATGGGTTTAAAATTTTTGTTGGCGGACGCTGGGGGAAGAAGATTTCTCATGGTCGTGCACTGAGTAAGGTGTTTACTACTAAGGATGAGGCAATGGATGTGATTGAGAAGGCGATTTTACTGTTCCGTGAGAGAGGACTCGCAGGAGAAAGGTTTGCGGTTATGATTGATCGGATTGGGTTTGAAACGGTTGAGGAAGCGCTTTTGAGGGATGATTCGTTATTGGAACGGAAAGAAGAAATCCTGTCCCGGGAATTATAAAATGCTATTGTCGCTACATAAATGATTTCGCTGCACAGATGAACCGGATCGACGAGTGCAAAAGACAGTTCAGCTTCATTTAGAATACAGTGCTGAACTGTCTTTTATTTTTCTTATGGTATGTCTTTCGTGGTTTCTCTTTCTATTTTCTTTCTATTTTCTTTTTATCTTCTATATCTCTTCTGGTGCTATGCCGTTTTTACAGCTGCCTGTCCGTAAGTCTTTTTTCTCACAAAGTAATAGCAGATCACCTGCATGATGATAGTAATGATCCAAGAACCCGGATAGGAAATAAAGAGGATGTAGAGACTTCTGTGGGATGGGAATATTCCAAAGATCCACAGAATTCTTGTGCCTACAGTTCCTATGACGGACAGGATCATGGGGACGGTGGATGATCCCATGCCCCTCAGGGCTCCCGGAAAAAGATCCATGATTCCGCAGAGGAAGTAGGGGACGGTTGTAATAGACAGGATCTCAAGGCCTGCTTTGATAACTTCGGGATCCTCTGTGTAGATGGAGAGGATCGGGGAGCCGCCGAAATAGGCTCCGCAGCCGAGAACACCTCCTACGATCACCGAAAGAATCAGGCAATCGATCAGAACTTTGTCCATTCGTTTGTATTTTCCCACACCGTAGTTCTGACTGGTAAAACTCATGCATGCCTGTGTTACGGCATTGATGGATACGTAGAGGAATCCGAGGATATTGTTGGCTGCCGTGTACCCTGCCATAGCTACCGAACCGAAGGAATTGACCGAGGATTGCAGCAGGGCATTGGAGAAGTTAATAACCGTACTCTGGATACCCGCCGGAACACCTACCTGAAAGATCTGCATCAGATAAGCTTTTTTCATGGTCAGTTTTGAGAATCGCAACTGATAGCTTCCCTCTGACCGATACAGACACCGCAGTACCAGAATACATGAAATCAGCTGCGAAATGACCGTTGCAATGGCAACACCTTCCACCGCCATATGAAAGAAAATGACCAGAATCATATTTAACACAGCATTGATCACACCCGAAATAATCAGATAGAATAACGGGCGCTTCGTATCTCCTACCGCCCGCAAAATGGCAGCACCATAGTTATACACCATGAAAAATGGCATACCCAGAAAATAGATCTGCATATATAATGTTGCCTGGGCAATCACATCCTCCGGCGTTCCCATCACTTCCAGAGACCAGCGGGAAAAGATCAGTCCGATCACTGCCATTGCCACACCGCTGACCAGTGCCAGTGCAATAGACGTATGAACCGTTTCTGACATTTCTTTTGTTTTTCCTGCTCCGTAGAACCTGGCCGCCAGTACATTGGTTCCCAGAGAAATTCCGATAAACAGGTTGGTAAAAACATTGATGAGTGCTGTTGTAGATCCTACGGCCGCCAGTGACTGGCTGCCGCTGAACCTTCCCACTACCACGATATCCACAGCATTGAACATCAGCTGCAGAATACCGGAAAGCATCAGCGGCAACGCAAAAGATATCAGTTTATCCATGATCGACCCGTTGCACATATCGATCTCATATTTATTATTTTTCATAGTGTGTTCTCCCTTACCTACGCCAGATGATCTGTTTCTTTTCTTTATATTCTGAACTAATTTCCCTACAAAATCAATATCTCTTTCTTTTATAATTATGCAAAATAACCACTGACTTTTTGCAAATTCGACATTTTTGAATTAAATACATCAATCCATTGAAATCGCTGTTTTTTTTCAGTATAATGACTAATGGTGATAGTGATTATACACCTATTGATAAGGAGGAATATATTATGGCAACATGGAAAAATCTGGACACCCTCTCATCTTATGATAAGCTTTCCGGACTGAAAAATCATGTGGATATTGCCACTGCAATGTCCGGAGAACAGGGTGGCGAACGTGTAAAGAACTACAGCACTCCAATGGCTGCAGGTTTACAGTACAATTACGCAGCAAAAGAAGTAGATGAAACTGTCCTGACAGCTCTGGCTGAACTGGCAGACGAAGCACAGTTAATTGATAAATTTGAGGAGCTGTACAACGGCGCTGTAATCAACACCGGCGAAAAACGTATGGTTCTGCATCACCTGGCACGTACACAGCTGGGTAATCCTGTCGTTGTTGACGGCGTTGACAAACGTGAATTCTATGTGGCACAGCAGAAAAAAGCTGCTGATTTTGCTAATAAAGTACATGCAGGTGAAATCGTAAACGAAGCCGGCGAGAAATTCACAACCGTTGTACAGATCGGTATCGGCGGAAGTGACCTGGGTCCCCGCGCTTTATATATCGCGTTGGAAAACTGGGCAAAAGCCAACAATACCTTCAAAATGGAAGCAAAATTCATCAGCAATGTAGACCCGGATGATGCAGCTGCTGTTCTGGCATCTGTAGATCTGGCACACGCACTGTTTATCGTAGTATCCAAATCAGGTACAACTCTGGAGACCCTGACCAATGAAGCATTCGTAAAAGATGCGCTGACAAAAGCAGGTCTGAATCCTTCCAAGCACATGCTGGCAGTTACCAGTGAGACTTCTCCACTGGCTAAGAGTGATGAATATCTGACTGCGATCTTCATGGATGACTATATCGGAGGACGTTACTCTTCCGTATCCGGTGTAGGTGGAGCGATCCTTTCTCTGGCTTTCGGACCGGAAGTTTTCGCAGAACTTCTGGATGGTGCAGCAGCCGAAGACAAACTGGCTACCAACCGCGATCTGTTGAAAAACCCGGATATGCTGGATGCTCTGATCGGCGTATATGAAAGAAATGTACAGGGATATCCTTCCACAGCAGTTCTGCCATACTCTCAGGCACTGAGCCGTTTCCCGGCACACCTGCAGCAGTGTGACATGGAATCCAACGGAAAATCTGTCAACCGTTTCGGTGAACCGGTAGATTATGTAACCGGACCGGTCATCTTCGGAGAACCTGGAACCAATGGACAGCACTCTTTCTACCAGTTACTGCATCAGGGAACTGACATCGTTCCACTGCAGTTCATCGGCTTCAAAAACAGCCAGCTGGGTGTAGATGTGGATATCGAAAGCAGCACCAGCCAGCAGAAGCTGTGTGCAAACGTAGCTGCCCAGATCGTGGCATTTGCTTGCGGTAAAGAAGACGAAAATCTGAACAAAAATTTCAAAGGAAAACGTCCTTCCAGCATCATTGTAGGAGACAAACTGACACCGGCATCTTTAGGTGCCCTGTTAGCTCACTTTGAAAACAAAATCATGTTCCAGGGCTTTGTATGGAATCTGAACAGCTTTGACCAGGAAGGCGTACAGCTTGGTAAGATTCTTGCAAAACGTGTTCTGGCTCATGATACCGACGGTGCACTGAAAGTCTTCAGTGATATGCTGAATATCTAAGCAAAACTGTTTGTGCAACGATATCAGATTTCCTTGTATTCATGGATTCCTGAACGTTTCCTCTGTAAAAAGAAGCCATATCATCTTTCACAGGATGATATGGCTTCTTTTATCTCTTTACACATTTTCTGTGGCAGTTTTCTTTTTATAGAGATCATAATATTTTGAGGTTCTCTGCCGATATAACATCAGACAGCCACGAACACAAAGTTCCACCGCCATAGCGATCCACATACCGTGAAGCCCCAGACTTTTTACAAGAATCATTGCCAGACCCAGCCGGACGATCCAGATACTTCCAAGATTCATAAGGCTTGGAACAAAAGTATCACCTGCGCCACGAAGTGCTCCTGCTGCCACGATAGATGCTCCAAACAATGGTTCCGCCAGAAGTTCGATACGAAGTACCTGTGCCGCCAGCGTCCGTACGGATGGATCCGGTGTCAATACCCGGAATACAATCGGACAGATCAGCATCATGATCGCTCCGGTTGCAGCCATGAAGCATGCACCCATCGCTGTACAGATATTACCATACCTTTTTGCCTGTTTCGCCTCACCTGCACCCACGCTTCTCCCAACCAATGTTGTTGCCGCCGACCCAATACCATATCCCGGCATATAGCACAGACTCTCCGCTGTCACTGCAAAAGAATTTGCCGCAATAGAAACAGCGCCCAATGGGGCGATGATCATTGTGGCTGCCACCATCGCACTGTTTATGGCTATTTCCTGCACTGCCACCGGCGTTCCGATCCGGAATGCTCGCTTTAATATCTCCGGATCATAGTGAAACCCTTCCGTTCTCCTGAGATGCAGTTTTTCATTGTGGATACAGCACCGTGCCGTCATGGTCAGGCTGACGCATGCACAGGCAAGCGCTGTTCCCATCCCGGCACCCATAACTCCGAATCTTGGTATCAGAAGTGCATTGAAAATCACATCCAACACACACATGATTGCATTCAGGATACTTGGTGTCACCATGTCTCCGCTGCACTGCAGGAAAGACGAATTCAGGGAATTGATCTGTGAAAACGGTACCATCAGCGCATAGACCATAAAATACGCCGATGCATCTTTCCGGATCTCCGGATTACCGCCCAGCCACACCGGCAGTCTTCCGCTGATGGAAAGTCCGATCAGACACAAAATTCCTGATACCAGAAGTGCAACCAGCAGACCATGGCATACCACCTGTCTGGCTTCTTTCTCTTTTTTTCCTCCAATATGATGTGCGACCTGTACGGAAAATCCCGCTGCTATCGCATAAGTAATTCCGCCAAACAACCAGGTAGTTGTTGCTACCAGACCGATCGCAGCAGAAGCATTTGCTCCCAGTGCTCCTACCATCGCAGAATCTATATATTGCATGGCTATTGTTGTAATTTGTGTCAGAATAGCCGGCAGGCTCAAATGCCATACTTCTCCAATCTGCTGCCACAATTCCTGACTGCGTTGTTCTCTCATTTTTCTTCCTCTTATCTTCCCGTTTTTTCCCAAACATTGCCATGGTCCGAATCATCTAATTTAGTTCCATGGACATTTTATCTATATTTTTTTTAATTTTTTCTCATTTTTGTTATACTTTCACAATTGATTATACTATCTCCCAGAGATTTTCACAATGGATATACTACAAGTTTCTGCTTCATATACAGGATAACTGTTTTCTGCAAATATTTATGTCTCCCGGTGCTATTTTTTCTCTACCATCAATACCCGATCTTTTACTGTAATACCTGGTATCTGAGGCAGGGCGGTATCTGTATGACAGGAGCGGTAAAGATCCGCAAGTTTCACCGGTGCCTGTGCCGATGAATTGGTACGATTTTCATACAACCCGGTAAGAAAATCTCCCAGTGAGATTCCCTGCTCTTCCACGGCCTGCGACAGTTCCGAAAGACTGTCTGTTGTGAAAATACAGAGACTGTTTCCTAGGCTGCTCTCCGACTCCATTCCCATAAGCACTTCTCTTAATCTCTCCCTGTTTTCCCGGAGAGAGGTACCAAAAATTACTGCTTTTACATGTCCGATATCCAGATACTGTTCCCTGGTCGCTTCGTAAGCAGTATGGATCTGCGCCCCATCCGAACCGGTAAAATACAGTTCGTTTCCCGGCTGCGTCTCTGCGCTTTGTTTCCTCTGCCCAGTGTCTTCGGCAAGCGATGCCATATGCATCCACACTGTATACCTTTGTTCTTCTTTCTGCCAGTCGATGCCGATCACCTGCGGATACGCCCGTTTTTCCGGTTCCACCGCCTGACAGGCAATAAGAAAAACAAATCCGGATACAAGCAGGCAAAACAGAAGTTTCACTCCAGTCCGGATGCTCTGCCTTTCTTTATCTTTTTCCATAAGATTTTCTCCTCGCCCATGCTGCACAGACCGTCATCATCAAACATACGGGCAGATAGACCCGACTTAACATCCTCGGGTACTGACGACTCCAGTTCCACTGCTCCTGTGCTGTTGTTCCCAGTAAAAAACAAAGAATCGCTGACGGAAGACGGCCAATAGAAATATGAATCCTGTCCGCCACATAGCTGCTGTAAAAGAAGATACTGCCCAGCAAAAAGACCAGCGAAAACAATAGTATGCTTAAAAAAATCAAATCTACCCGTCTTAAAAAGCCACCGGGGAGCTCCACGCCCGCCATCACTTCCAGAATCGGACAGGTATTCATAGTTGTTGCATCTGTTCCAAAATTGACAGTGAGAAGCACCGCTCCCGTCAGAAACCAGAGGGATAACTGACCAATGGCCGGCGCAAGTCCTTCTTTTCTTCTTTTTTCTTTGCTGTCACGAACCTGTACCGTCAGCCAGGTCATCAGACCGATGCCAGATCCGTATGCCACATATTTTCCGATGCTTTTCACACTCCGTTTCCAGTCAAACCCTGTTGTTTCCAGATGTTGATCGCCCCACACCATCTCCAGAGAAGGACTGTTTTGAACTGCAGCCAGCAACAGCAAGATCCCTCCCAGCCATGCTGCAACCCCCCATGCGATTTGCGCCAGCCGCCCCCGTGCCTGTACATGATGGGATCCTCCCAGTGCCGCAAGAACAAAAATAAGGGAAAGTAATGTCTCCGGCACTCCGGAAACCAGATATTCTCCTGCCAGATGCCCGACTTTTCCCACCAGCCATCCACCGGTAAGCACCAAATAGCTCTCCCAGATTCCAGCTATCAGCCAGGCGGGAACTTTTCCCAGATACCGGATCGGATCCCGGAATACTGTCATCTGCCTTCGAAGGATCCCGCTCCACAGGACGAGAAGTACGCCGCCGATCAGGATTCCGACTGCTCCTTCTCTTCCGGTAATTTCCGGAATTCCCCATATCAATCCCACGCCCAGTGCCGCAAGCAAGCACTGACAGTGCATCTGCAACCATGAGATTCTATTATTCTCTGCAAACATTGCCTCCGTCACTCCTCATTTTTCTATTTTTCTCTTAAGCGAACTCTCTGGGATCTTCGCGTATAGATCGGACGATACCGCATTTTCCTCATCGGTGCCCGCACCAGAAGATCCCGTTCGTCCTGATATCCAGCAATATCTTTTCCGATAAATGGCATCAGATATGGAATCTTAAAACTGGTCAGCCGGGCCAGATGTCCCAGAAGCAGATACAGCCCCAGTACGATTCCATACATGCCCAACAGTCCTCCAAGCAGAATAAAACCATATTTGATCAGCCTGAATGCCGAAGTACATTCTTCATTCGGTATAGCAAAAGAACTCAATGCACTTAACGCCACGATCACCACCGCCATCGGACTCACCAGATTGGCACTCACCGCCGCATCACCGATGATCAGCCCTCCTACAATACCAATCGTTCCACTTAAAGCTCCTGGCATCCGAATCCCCGCCTCACGGATCAGTTCAAATGCCAGTTCCATAAACAATACTTCCAGAAGACTTGGAAATGGAACCCCCTGCCGGGACTCTGCAAAGGACAGGATCAGATTGGTCGGCAGGATCATCGTATGGAACCCAATCACTGCCAGATATGTTCCGGATAATAAAAAAGAAAAGAGCATCGCCGCATATCGGATCACCCGTTCAAAAGAGGCAATCTCAAACCGGTTATAACGATCCTCCGTCACATTCATAAAATCCTGAAATACACTGGGGAGCAACAATGCTACCGGTGAATTGTCACACAACAGAACAACTCTTCCATCCAGTACTTCCATCGCAGCAAGATCCGGTCGTTCGGTAGTCTGAAACTGTGGAAACGGTGACACCCAGTCCTCCTCTGTCAGCTGCTCAATGATTCCACTGTCAAGAACCCCATCAATTACAAATTGATCAATGCCCCGCCGGATCTGTTCCAGCACTTCCGGATATACCAGCTCTTTCATATATACCAGTACCAGCCTTGTATTTGACCGGACACCTGCGGTCAGCTCTTCTACTTTCATATCTGTACTCCGGATTCTTTTTCGGATCAGTGCTGTATTGGTTTTTACCGACTCGGTAAATCCTTCGTTGGATCCCCTCAACACCTTTTCTGTATCTGTATTATCTACAGAGCGTGCGGGATATCCCTTACTTCCGATTTTCAGCCCTTTATCATATCCCTCTACCAGAAGAAGCAGATTCCCTGCCAGCATTGCATTCATCCCTTCTTCCCGGGTCTGCAGTGGCTGTGCTTCCGAAAGCCCCAGGCTGTTTGCTTCCACTGCCTGATACACTTCTTTCGGATCTTTCCCCACCATGTCGATAAACATCCGTCCAGCACCGATTCTTCCAGGATCAGATTCGGTACGGTATTTTCCACATAGATGGCAAGCGCAGAGACGCTGCCGTCTTTCCCGAGTCTCATGGGCTGGAGTTTAATATCCGAACACCCTTCGCAGCGACTTCGAAACCAGACCTCGTTTTCTTCCAGATTTTTTGTTACCGGTGTTCCATCTGTCATCCTTTTCCTTCCTTTCTTTCACTCTCCTTATTCTCCCCGGTTCTTCCGGTTCTATACCCATAAAACCCGAACATGTAAAATAAGCAAAAAAAACAGAAAAACAGGAAGACTCTAATGATCTTCCCATCTTTCTGCTTCTCTGTTTCCTTATTTTATTTCCTTATTTTACTTTTCCTGTTCTTCTTTATTCATCTGCTCCAGGCTTCGCAGAATCGCATTCTGCTGATTGACAATATGAATGCAGATATCTTTCACTGCCTGCTGCTGATTTCTGGCTTTGAGTGCCCTGTATACAGCATAGTGTTCTTCCACCAGGGTCTTACGGCTCTCCACATCTTTCAGATACTCCACACGATAGCGATACATCTGTTCCCGGATATTGCTGATGATCTGTACCAGTCGCTTGTTATGGGTACTTCCATAGATCACTTCATGTACCTTTACATCCGCTGCCGCAAGCACCCCCAGATCGTCTTCTTTCATTGCTTCCTCGAATTCCTTCACAGCCCGCTCCAGTTCTTCCAGCTCTTCTTCCGTGATCCTCTGACACGCGATCCGTACCGCCAGTTCTTCCAGCCCCAGACGGACTTCCAGCACATCTTTCAGATCCTTCTCGGAAATCTCAGCCACCTGTGCACCTTTTCTCGGAATCATGATCACCAGGCCTTCCTGTTCCAGCATTCGGATGGCCTCCCGTACAGGCGTACGGCTGACCCCCAGTCGCTGAGAAAGTGCGATTTCCATCAGACGTTCTCCGGGCTTCAGTTCCCCTCGAAGAATTGCCTGACGAAGTGTATTAAAAACCACATCCCGCAGTGGCAGATATTCATTCATCTCCAGGTGCAAATCACTCGCCATCGATTGTTTTTCCTCCATAGTTGTTAAATGGTACCGTCAGAAATACCTGCTGGCATGATCCGCTCTCCCGCAGCTTCTGACACGCCTTCTGTGCTTTTTCTTCATTGTCAAAAATTCCAAATACCGTAGGACCGCTTCCGCTCATCATCGCATTCACCGCTCCCAAGGCCTTCATCTGTTCCTTGATTCTTTCCACTTCCGGGTAGGCGGGAATCGTCACATCCTGCAAGACATTTCCCATCCGTTCCGTAATGCCATACAGATTTCCGTCTTCCAGTGCCTTTTTCATCCCATCGATATCCGGATGTACCGTATCCGTATTCAGATCAAGTGTTGTATATACATATTTGGTAGATACACTGATCCCTGGTTTTCCGATCAGTATCCAGCAATCCGGCATCGGCGGAAGTACCGTCAATTTTTCTCCGATTCCCTCTGCCAGTGCAGTTCCTCGAAGCACACAGTACGGAACATCCGCACCGATCTGCACACCAAGTTCCATCAGTTTTTCTTTGGATAGTCCACAGTGAAACATGCGATTCATGCCTACCAGCGCCGCTGCCGCATCAGAACTTCCCCCTGCCATACCTGCTGCCACCGGAATCACTTTATGCAGATGGATACTTACACCTTCTATGATTCCACAGGTATCCATCATCAGTTTCGCCGCCCGCCATACCAAGTTATTTTCATCCACCGGGATATATTTTTTATTGGTTGTCAGATGAATCCCCGGCTCCACACTCTTTCGCATATCCAGCTGATCATACATACGGATTGTCTGCATGATCATGCGGACCTCATGGTATCCGTCTTCCCGTTTTCCTAACACATCCAACCCAAGGTTGATCTTCGCAAAAGCCTGTAAACGCATCCTTTCTGCTCCTTTTCTTCTGCACCTGTCTTTTTCTTTCTGTTTTCCGATGTTGTTCCGTAACATCAGATAAGCAGATCACAAGTCGTGCAACTATGTACTTTGTATACAATATTCATGTAAAAATATATTACACTGTTTTCTTCAAAAATTCAAGCAGCACTTTTGGAGTTTTTTTCTCAGTTACACCCGCTGTTTTTCACCACCAGAAGTGTCTGGCGCGGTTTGACTTCCCCTTCTCCAAGATCATTCAATTTCCGGATAGCCTCCATTGTAGTATAAAACATTTTTGCAATATCCCACAGAGTATCCCTGGGCTGTACCACATAGCATACGATTCCAGGCAGTTCTTCCAGTTTTTTCTGATCCGGCTCCCGCGTCTGGATCTCCTGTATGAGGTCTTCCTCCCACTGCATTACCAGCAAGGCATTCAGATTCAGTACCACCTTCACCTCAATCTCACTGCTGTCTAACATCATCATCGACAGCTGTTCCAGATCAGCCTGCAGCTGATAACCATATTGTCCATTGACCTGTTCTCCCTCGATCATCTGAGAGAAAGGTATCACAGTTTCCATCGAATAAAACGGCATCTCATCGTCACTGATACTGTAAAGAATCCTTACCTGTACAATTCCTTCCACCTGAATCCCATGCTCTGCCCGGTGCACACTATCCACCTTCACGCTGCCCTCTCCATGACAGATCTGAAGAATCTTTCCCTGGGCTTCTTCCACAGATATCCGGTCACTGACACGACATTTGGCAGCATTTCTTACTACAAGCTGTTCCAGCATCTGCGTTTCTCGCCGCGGAATACATTCCAGTTTCGGCGTATAGATATCCAGAAGTATCGTTTCCGTTTCTTCCTGATAAAGCCTGATATCCAGTTCCAACACCACATCCACAAGAAATACCCGTTCCTCTCCGTCCGCATCCGGTTTAATCTCCAGACTGGACTGTAGCATCGTGGTATCAATATATGGAATCATATCCATCGTACATCCTGTACAGGAAAGCTCACCGGAAAATGTCATAGTCTGTTCCAGCCACTGTAGCGGGTTGGCCTCATCATCGGACACATACAGCACAAATACTGACAATTCCCCCCTCGCTGTCACCTTTCCTTCCTGGGCCCGCATCTCAAGCCCCCGTACCTGAATATCCTTCCACAGAATCTGGTGAATATTTGGCTTGTTCGAAGCAATCGTAATTTCCTCTTTCTTTCGCAGGGTGTCTTTTTTATGTACACCAAGTGTCAGAACCCTGATCGTCTTTTTCTTTGCGGAAATCTCTTCTTCTCCTTTCAATTCCACCGGTATCGATATCTGCTTTTCCTCATCCACAACTGCCAGGAATTCCACGATCGCCTTCACATTCAGCTTTCTGGAATTAATCAGATGAATCGTCAGATCTTCAATCTCCCACTTTAAGCAAACTTTGTCCCCGCTTTGTACCTTATCCAGATGCAATGTTTCTTCGATCGGAAGCTTTCCTTCCAGACTGGAAACTGTTTTTCCCGGATTGTCTGCCACATACAAAAGCCGGAAGATCAACTGTCCCTGAATCACAGCTTTTCCTTCGCTCACCTGGACCTGTTCAATCTCCACCTCGCCTTTCTTCTGGATGATCTGACCGATATCCGCTTTTTGATCCGGTACATTATAATCCTCATCAAAAGTAATCTGATTCTGAGCTTCGCTTTTCTTTTGCATCATATGCAAATTTTTTTTTCGCAGTTCCATAGACTCCCTCCTAATCAAACACTACTTTTTTGTGACGGTTTTCCACTTTGATCACAAGATACGGACAAGATATCCCCTCCGTTCCTCCATCTTTCCCCTTCGGACCGATCAGTTTTGTCTTTACATGAAGTTCCGTATCATTTTCGCTGACTTTTTCCACACGGATACTGTACCCTCCACTGCTCTGAATCCCATACCCCTGTAACAGATACAGCATATCCTCTTCCTGATATGTCATCTGAAATTCTTCCTGCTTTTTTACATCCACTACTTTCCGGATCTCGTCAGGTATCTGATCTTCCCCCAACACCGTATATTCTACTCCATGTTCTTTTTCCTTCTTCTGCCGCATCCTTCCACATCCCCAGATACTTCCTGCCAGCACGACAATCAGAAGCAACAATACCATACTCCTGTTCATCCGCATCCCCCCACGATTGATCCTTATTATTTTATGTGGATTTTTTCCATAAATTCCTATATAATAAGTGTACTGCAGTGATGTTTCGTATCTTCATACGCGAAACATCCATCTGAGAATTCATGTATATGGAGGCACATATGATAAGATTTCTTTTAGTATGCATTACTGTTATCGGATTTCTGATCCTCTCAATTCCTATCCTTATCGTTGAATGGATCATCGGTAAATTCAACCCCTACAAAAAGGATATCAGCTCTCTGCATCTGATCCAGTCAGTTTTCCGTTTTATCCTGTGGCTGACCGGTGTAGAAGTTACTGTTATTGGCGAAGAACTGGTTCCGACGGATGAAGCCGTTCTGTATATAGGCAACCACCGAAGTTTTTTTGATATTCTTCTCACCTACACCCGCTGCCCACGGCTGACCGGCTATATTGCCAAAGCTGAGATGGAGAAGATACCTCTGCTTTCAAACTGGATGCATTATCTCCACTGTCTCTTCCTTGACCGGAAAGATATAAAAAAAGGACTGAAAACCATCCTGTCTGGTATCGAGCTGATCAAGTCCGGTATCTCTGTCTGCATCTTCCCGGAAGGCACCAGAAACAGGAATAAAAGCGATCTGGAACTTCTGGAATTCCATGAAGGAAGCTTTCGTCTGTCAACTAAAACTGACTGTCTGATTGTCCCGATTGCTATGAACAACACCGTATCGATCTTTGAAAAACAATTTCCGAAGATTCGAAAAAACCATGTAGTTCTGGAATACTGCAAACCATTCCGTCCATCTGAACTTTCCAAAGAGGACCAAAAACATATCGGTGAGTATACGAGAACACTGATTCTCGAAACACTGAAAAAGAACGAGCCACTGGTTTAATACCGGTGACCCGTTCTTTTTTGTTGCATACTATATTTTATTTTTGTAATGCTTTCACTATTTTTCCAAAATTCATAAAATGAGATGCTTTCACAAGGATCGTATCTCCCTGTTTCACCTGTTCTCCCAGATGCATCAGAAGTTCTTCCAGTGTATCAAAGGATACGGCTTCCAGCTGTTTTTCCGCCTGTATGCTGCTTTCCTTTGCCGCTCCGGCAATTTCTTTTGCCAGGGTTCCCACACAGATCAGAAGATCAATGCCACAATTTCCCGCGAAAGTTCCGACTTCCCTGTGCAGCTCTTTTTCATTCTCTCCCAGTTCTCCCATGTCTCCCAGAATGGCCACTTTTCTTCCCATCGCATCTTTCAGGATACCAAGAGAAGCCTTCATGGACATCGGGTTTGCGTTGTAACAGTCATCCACGATCGTGTACTTTTCGTTCTCAATGATATGGAACCGACCACTTAATGACTGCAGACTTTCAATTCCTTTCTGAATCTCAGAAAGTTCCATACCGTATGCCAGTCCGACCGCTGTTCCCGCAAGTGCATTGTAAACCATATGATGTCCCGGAATCGGTACAACCACAGAAAATGTTCCCTTCGGCGTATGAATCCGACAGGCAATCCCCTTCAGTCCTTTGCTCTCGATCTCGTCAGCATATAACGGAAATTCCTCATTCAGTCCGAAATATATCGGTCTCCTTCCCTGTACTTCTTTTACAGTGACCAGTTTATCGTCATCTCCGTTTAAGATCACTGTAGCATCCGGTTTCAGATGGTCAAATACCTCTGTCTTAGCTTTCAGTACACCATCACGATCTCCCAGATTTTCCAGATGACAGGTACCAATGTTGGTGATCACACAGGTATTTGGCTGTGCAATAGATGCCAGACGATGCATCTCACCAAAATCGCTGATTCCCATCTCCAAAACTGCAATTTCATCTTCCTCGCGAAGTCGGAACACCGTCAGTGGAAGTCCCAGTTCGTTATTAAAATTACCCAGAGTTTTCAGTACCTGAAATTTCTGTTCCAGTACTGCTGCAATCATCTCTTTCGTGCTGGTCTTTCCCACACTTCCGGTGATACCTACAACCGGAATCTGCAACTGTTCCAGATAATATGCTGCCAGATCTTTTACTGCCTGCAACGAAGACTCAACCTGAATATAAGGGAAATCCACTTCTCCTAACGGGCGTTCGCTCAGAGTAGCCAACGCCCCCTGTTTCATTACCTGATCAATAAATTTATGACCATCTGCCCTTGCGCCAACAATCGGAACAAACAGGCAGCCCTTTTCTACTTTCCGACTGTCTGTTGTTACTGCTTCAATGCACTGACTCTTTTTTTCTTCCGAGCCGTAATAGGTACCGTGGCAGGCAGCCGCGATATGTTCCAGTGTAAGATTCTTCATCATTACAATTTCCTCTTTTTCCGTAACTGTTTCATATCCTTACAGTTACTTTTCTTTTTGCAAATCATCATTTACTTCTGATATTTTCTCATAGAAATTTCAATCAGCTTTTCACACAGCTGAGCATAATCAATGCCCAGAACTGCCGCCTCCTGCGGAAGCAGACTGGTCGGAGTCATACCCGGAAGTGTATTTGCTTCGAGGCAGTACATGGAACCATCCTCTTTCATCAGGAAATCCAGTCTTGCATATCCTTCAACTGCCAGTGCCTTGCATCCTGCTTCTGCATATGTCTGCATCTGCCTGGTCTGCTCCTCGGTCAGAACTGCAGGACAGGTGTCGATGGTCGCGCCTGCGGAATATTTATTCTTATAATCGTAAAAGCCTTCTACCGGGGCGATCTCGATGATCGGATAGGCTTTACCGTCTACCACACCAACAGAAAATTCTCTTCCCTCGATATACTCCTCTACTACCACTTCATCCTCGTAAGAAAATGCACCTTTCAGTGCCTCTTCGTATTCTTCCGGTGTCTTTGTGATATACACTCCAACGCTTGAGCCTCCACAGCAGGTCTTAACCACAACCGGAAGTTCCATATTATAGTCAGCCAGATTCATGCTGTCTTTTCCCTTTTTCAGTTCCACACCGCGTGGTGTCGGAACACCGGAAGTCCGAAAGATTTTTTTTGTGATTCCTTTGTCCATCGCCATCGCACTGCTCAGATAACCGGTTCCGGTATACGGGATACCGCACAGATCGAAACAGGCCTGTACTCTTCCATCTTCACCATTCGCTCCGTGAAGTGCCATAAAGACCACATCCGCTGCCTTACACAGCTCAACCACACCCGGACCGAAGAATTCTCTTCCGCTTGCCACCGCATCTTTTACCTGTGCATTAAAACTGCTGATATATGCAGCTTCTGCATCTACATCATAATCTCCGTCAAAAGCAGTGGCAGGATCTGCACCTTCCTTGCCGAAAAATACATCCACAAGAATCGCCTGATGTCCCCTGGAACGAAGTGCCTTACACACTTCTGTTCCCGATACAATAGAAACCTCACGTTCCGTGCTGGTTCCAGCTGCCAATACTACAATTTTCATTTTTCTTCTCCTACTCTTTCTTTCCAAAATTATTTTCGCAGTTTCTGTTTCAGCCACTGCTTTCTTCTTTTTAATACACGATTACCGGTGTTCCAATCTCTACCGTATTAAAGATTTTCTCCGCGTTTGCTGTAGGTGTGTTCACACATCCGTGGGAACCGCTGGTTTTGTAGATCTCACCACCGTATTCGGAACGCCAGGTATCCGCATCGTGAATTCCCACATTACCATTAAACGGCATCCAGTAGGTTACAGGCTGTGTATAACCTTCGCCTTTTAAGACTGCATCATGTTTTTTCGCATCAATTGCCCACACACTTCCTGACGGTGTATCATATCCTTTTGACACATTACCCGTTACTACGGGCGTATCCACCACGACCACACCATCCTTGTAACACCACATTTCCTGATCCTGGATACTGATCTCTACGTAGGTACCACCGATATCGTTGGTATCCCGGCTCTTTCCTTCATACAGATAAACCGGCTCTACCGTTCCGGTTTTTCCTTCTTTTATGTATTCCACAAGGGCTGCGGTGGTTTCTTTTTTCTTGATGACCCATCCATAATCGCCGCCCTTCAAAGTGATCTTCTTTCCTGCATGTGTGGTAAATTCATGGGTCAGACCAAATGTATCATATTTATAAGCAAGCTGCTGTACATAATCAGCCGCTTTGCTCTCATCCACCGTCCAGTTTCCATCACTGTCCCGGATCAACCAGTCTTTTACTACGGAACCATCTACCGTCTCACTCCGATCTCCGAAGTCATACGTAATATCGACTTTCAAAAGCTGATTTTTCGCATCCCTCTCGGCAATCAGATCAGGATCATCCTTCCATACCGATGGTTTTTCATAGCAGCCAAGTTCTTCCAGATTAATTTCTGTCTTTCCGCTTTCGATTGCATCCTTTACTGCCTTTTCCACCTTTGTGCGATCCAGTGTATTTCCTTCTTCCTCCGGCACGATCACATACTCGCCATTTTGCTCCTTCAGACAGGCATCCTTGGGTGCGACCACATTTTCTTCCTGAAAACAGCTCATATCATCCAGAGCTTCCTTCAGTTTTTTCTCATCATAGGTGGTCGTTACTGCCAGTTCGTATGTCTTTTTTGATGAGAATGCTGTGATCCATTTCCACTGTTCCTGTTCTTTTAACAATTCATCTACTTTATTATCATCCACGTAAGTAAGATCGATCTGGGTTGCCTGAATTGTCTCTGTCTTTCCATCCAGTTCCGCGATCCGCAGTTTATACTGCCCAAGCTGTTTCTGAATCTTCTTTTTCACCTGCGTGGCTGTCTTGCTGCTGCAGTCGATACCACTGATCGTAGTTCCTTTCAGAAAATGGCTGGAGAAATAATAGGACACCCCCATATATCCAAGAGCCATAATCGCTACATAGGCAACCAGTACGCCAAGAACCAGTTTCTTCGCATTCTTTTTTTTCTTTTTTGCCATAACTATAATCCCTTACTTTCTTCCGAACATGCAGACCTTCCGGCGCATTTTACTTTTCCTTTTCTTTTAAAAATCTGCCGGTATTCCTGCATCATCCCTTCATTTACTTCACAGACCTACGCATATCCCCCTCGCGTCTGTCTGTTCCACATTATTCTAACACCGAACCTATGATGGGTAAAGCCATTTTCTTAAAAAAGAGCAAAAGAAAAAGACCATTTACCGGAAAATTTTTCTCCGGTAAACAGCCTTAGTTTTCCTGTGTTTTATGCTTCAAGAAGCTTATCGATACTTACTAATTTTACGCTCAGTACGAAGATTTCAACGGCAACCGCCAGTTCTTCTACTGTCGGGAAAGACGGAGCGATACGAATGTTACTGTCTTTCGGATCTTTTCCGTATGGATAGGTTGCACCTGCACCTGTCAGTACCAGACCTGCTTCTTTTGCTTTCGCAACGATGGCTTTTGCACATCCTTCCATAGAATCAAAGGAAATGAAATATCCACCCAGAGGTTTTGTCCAGGTACCGATCTCAAGACCTCCCAGTTCTCTGTCCAGAACCTCCCATACTTTTTCAAACTTCGGACGCAGGATATCCGCATGTTTTCTCATATGTGCATACATTCCCTGCATATCTTTAAAGAATCTTACATGACGCAGCTGGTTCAGTTTATCGTGACCGATAGTCTGCACACGCATGTATTTTTTCGCATCTTCCAGGTTTGCTTCGGATGCTGCCAGTGCTGCGATACCGGATCCCGGGAAAGATACTTTGGATGTAGAAATAAATTTCAGAACCATATTCGGATTTCCTGCTTTGACGCATTCATTTAACAGCTCCAGGATCACATCTCTCTTGTCATCATACAGATGATGGATGGAATATGCATTATCCCAGAAAATACGGAAATCTTCTGCTGCCGGTTTCAGGTGTGCAAATCTTTTTACAGTCTCATCAGAGTACGAGATACCGGTTGGGTTTGCGTATTTCGGTACACACCAGATACCTTTGATCGCCGGATCCTCTGCTACCAGTTTCTCCACCATATCCATATCCGGACCGGTCGGCAGTAATGGAACATTGATCATCTCGATTCCAAAGAATTCGGTAATACCAAAGTGACGGTCATATCCGGGTACCGGACAGAGGAATTTTACTTTATCTAATTTACACCATGGAGTGCTTCCCAGAAAGCCGTGTGTCATGGCACGTGCTACGGTATCAAACATAACATTCAGGCTGGAATTGCCATAAATCAGGATGTTTCTCTCCGGCACTTCGCTCATATCAGCCAGCAGTTTTCTCGCATCACTGATACCATCCAGAATCCCATAGTTTCTGCAGTCTACTCCGTCAGAGCTTACCAGATCGGTTTCACTGTTCAGAATGTCCATCATGCCGTTACTCAGATCCAACTGAGCTTTTGCCGGTTTACCACGAGACATATCCAGTTTCAGGCCCTTACCTTTTACATCCTCAAACTGCTTCTCCAGTTCTTTCTTCAGAGCGGTTAATTCTTCTTTGCTTAACTGACTATACGGTTTCATAGATCTCCTCCTGTGCTTTTGCTTCCATCATGGTTCATTATGCAGCATCCGTACTTTTACGCTACACAACGCTACTAGAAAATATTTTATCCAGAAAGTGACCATATGTCAAGAAACACTTGCATTTTCGGCAAATTATACGGATGTATTTTATTTTTCAATGCAGTTTATGCAACTTTTCTTCATAAAACTTGCATTTTCAAATAGCTGTTGTATTGTCTTTCCGGTTTATGGTATTCTATAGATAAGTATGTCCCTTGGACATTCTGACTTTACTCATAGAACATATACAGGCTTTTTCCCAATTTCCGGAAAAATACTGTTAGCCAAACATACATTTATATAGAAAGAAAGGATATTTTATCATGTGGATTGCAGATCAATGGAAAGATTATCAGGTGCTTGACACCTCCAAAGGAGAAAAACTGGAACGTTGGGGCGACTATCTGCTGGTTCGTCCGGACCCGCAGGTTATCTGGGATACCCCGAAGAAGAATCCGGGCTGGAAAAAGATGAATGGCCACTACCACCGCAGCAAAAAAGGCGGCGGTGAATGGGAATTCTTCAATCTGCCGGAACAGTGGACCATTCAGTACAAAGACCTTACCTTCAATTTAAAACCTTTCAGTTTCAAACACACCGGCCTTTTCCCTGAACAAGCAACCAACTGGGACTGGTTTGGTGACAAGATCCGCAAAGCCGGACGCCCGGTCAAGGTGCTGAACCTCTTCGCCTACACCGGTGGTGCTACCCTTGCCGCTGCAGCTGCAGGTGCCAGTGTTACTCATGTGGATGCTTCTAAGGGAATGGTCACCTGGGCAAAGGAAAACGCAGTTTCCTCCGGTCTGAAAGATGCCCCTATCCGCTGGATCGTAGATGACTGTGTAAAATTTGTAGAACGTGAGATCCGCCGTGGCAATCACTACGATGCGATCATCATGGATCCGCCGTCTTACGGTCGTGGACCCAAAGGAGAAATCTGGAAGATCGAGGAGGCGATCCATCCGCTGATCAAGCTGTGTGCAAAACTGCTCAGCGATGATCCGTTATTCTTCCTGGTAAACTCCTACACAACAGGACTTGCTCCGGCAGTACTGACTTATATGATTGCTACCGAGTTGAAACCATTTAACGGTCATGTGGACTCTCAGGAGATCGGTTTACCGGTTCGTGATACCGGACTGGTGCTTCCATGCGGGGCTTCGGGACGCTGGGAACGGTAATCATTGTAAACGATTGGTACTATGCAACATTATTATGAGAAACAGGCAGAAGAAATCCATTTTTCCGGATCTCTCCTGCCTGTTTTTTCTCTGATCTATTTCATTTTCCCATTAGTTTGTACAAATCGCCACAAACTGTTTCATGCAACGATTTCCCGTATCATTGTTCATCTGTTCCGGATGGAACTGTACACCATAGACACGTTTTGCACTGTTTGAAATAGCCTCAACTGTTCCATCTCCTGCCCGCATATCTACCTGGAAACCAGGTGCCAGATCACGGATGGACTGATGATGATAGCTGAGGACACTCACAGAACCGGAATATACTCCTGAGAGCCATCCACCGGCAACCACATGTGCCGAATGCCATACACCCATGTGACCTCCAATATTCTGATTCAATGTTCCACCAAAAGCGACATTCACCAACTGTATACCTTTACAGATGCCAAGAACCGGTTTTCCAGCTTGGGCACTTCTTTTCACTGCATCGATCTGTCTGTCATCCAGTGCATTGTCGATATTGCTGCTTCCTGTATTTGCCTGTCCATATCGTGATGGATCCAGATCTCCACCTCCCGGAATAATGATTCCATCATACTGTGAAGGATCATAGCCTCCTGTGACGATCACGGCATCAACACCCATTTCTCTGACTTTTGCCGCCGTAGTTGCCGCTCCTGCCTCATTGTTACCGATAACTCCGATAAGAATATTCTTCCATACACCATTTGGTTTCAGATAATAATTTCTCTTTCCATCATTGATCCAACCGGTTTTCATGGCTCCGTCACCGCCAAAATAGTACCAGGAACCGTCAACCTGACCCCAGCCTGTCTGCATCGCTCCACTTCCGTTAAAGAAGTACCAGGAGCCACCCACAACGTTCCATCCGGTGAGCATGGCTCCGCTTCCGGCGAAATAATACCAGGTGCCGTTAATCTTTTTCCAGCTATTAGTGATTCTGCTTCCATCTGTTCTCTGGTAATACCAGGTGTTTCCGTCCTGTACCCATTTTGCATTCTGATCCGGGTCATAATTCGGGATCCAGTTCCCGTCAGCTCCTACCCAATATGAGCCAACCCATGTATTTGTCAGCATCGCTCCGCTTCCACCGACATAATAATTTCCAATCCATCGGTTGCTGCACATGGCACCACTTCCGTTCATATAATACCAGGAATTATCGATCAGATGCCATCCGGCTCCGACCATGGCTCCATTCCCCGGCACCATATAATACCAGGAACTGCCGATATACGCCCAGCCTTCCACCATAGCTCCGCTTCCGGTCAGATAATACCAGGTTCCTCCACGGTTCAGCCAGCCTCGTTGCATCGCTCCGCTTCCATTCATGTAATACCAGATGTTTCCGTCTTTCACCCAGCCGACCTGCATCGCTCCGTTTCCCGGCTGAAAATAATACCAGGTACCACCGATATTTCCCCATCCTTCTGCCATCGCTCCGCTTCCCGTCAGGTAATACCAGGTTCCTCCACGGTTCAGCCAGCCCGTCTGCATCACGCCACTTCCATTGGCATAATACCAGGTCTGTCCATCCTGAAACCAGCCGCTTTGCATTGCCCCGGCGGAATTCATATAATACCATTTTCCACCGATCCATCGCCAGCCGGTAGCCATAACTCCCTGATCATCAAAATAATACCAGACATTTCCCAACAATCGCCAGCCTGTCAATCGATTCATATTTTCATCCAGATAGTAGGTTTGTCCGCCACTCTGATTCCATCCCGGATGTGGTGCTTCCACCGTTTGCGTCTGAACCGCAATCTGAGCTTCCTGGGACTGTACAGCGGGCTGCTGTGCTTCCTCATTCAGTTCAGAAACTGCTGCACTTTCCGATGCCGGCTGTTTTTCCTCCTTTATCTGTACTTCGGATTCCGGCTGTTCTTCTGAAACATCCTGCGTTTTGCCCTCTTCCTGTGTTTCCACTTCGGCAGCTTCTTCTTTTTCTTCCTCCTGATCCGGCTTCAAATCCTCCTTGTCAGCGGATTCTGCAGATATTTCCGCATCCACTGTACTTTCAGTACCTTCCGTCTCCTGTATATTTTCCTGCGCCATATACTCCCCGGTATCCTCCGCATGCACAGCCACTCCCGAAGCCAGAAGAACCGCACTGGTCAGGATTGCAACAGCCAGTTTCTTTCCGTATTTTTGTAATCTTTTGTAATGCATACACTCGCCCTCCTTACATTCTTTCTGTTATGTATGTCTTTTCTTTTGGCTCTTAAAACATTACAGTTTTAAGTTTTCTGTTGCATTCTCACTTATATAGATACATGGTATTGCTTTTTGGTTCTAAATTTGTTGAATTTTTTTTATAAATTGATCTTAAAAAAAGAAACATATAAAAATACCCCTGACAGTCTGAAGATTTTTCAGACCATCAGGGGTATTCTTTCTCACTACTTATATGACATTAATTTTCTAAGCACTCCAGGATAACTTGTGTTTTCTTTCCATCTAAAACCACGTTTACCCAGGCAGTTCCTGGTTTGCATATTTTTATTTTATTTCCGTCCACGATTTCAACAATTCCGTCCTCTGCTTCGAATCCGGTATCATAAGCAGGACCACTGTGTCCACTTTTCACAATAGAAACTTCCACATCATTCAAGTCATATGGATAGGTCACAGGATATACCTGAATATTGGGAGTTATAATATCACCAACTTTTACATGCTCAAATCTTGTATCTGAACCTGTATATTTCCATTCAATTTTATCCAGTTCTGTGTTATCACCGACTCCTTCTACCTTGATCGTGCAGCTGACTGTGATATATGGATTTTTGTTATCCGGGCTGAAACCTGCTTCTAAAGATCCTTCCTGTACACTACATGTAATGGTTGTTTCGCCTTCACTCATAGCTCTTACAACACCATCCCAGTCAACTTCTGCCACCTCCGGATTGCTGGATTTCCAACCAGATGCGGAAATCCAGGCATTTTCCGGTGTTTTACTTACTTCAAGCTGAAGTTTATCTCCTGTTTTCATATTGTAAACACCCTGTTCAAAATAAGCTGCCTGAAGTTTTTGTATCGTTTTTACTACAACAGTTGCAGTTCCGATCTTTCCTCCCCATTCTGCTACGATTGTTGCAGTTCCATCTGAGATTCCTTTCAGATACCCATCTTCATTAAAGTCTGCCACATCTTTGTTCAAAGAGTACATTTTCAGCTCATATTTATCGTTCAACATTCCATCCTGATCGGATACCCCTACATAGCATGCTCTGCCTGCCGGTAAAAAAAGACCATTATCGTAAATCCTTACTGCGAGATATTCTTTCGATGTGATCGTACAGCTCGCTTTCTTTCCATCCACCTCTGCTGTGATGGTTGCTTCACCATTACCAACCGCTTTTACTTTTCCGTTTTCTACAGTCGCAACACTTTTATCTGAACTGCTCCAGGTTACTTTCTTATCTACGGTAGTATTGGACGGGTTATACGTAACTTCCAGTGTTTCGCTCTCTCCTGCCCACATTTCCAGAGAAGTCTGATTCAGGCTGATGGATTGCAGAGCGATCTCCTGTTTTTCAGGTTCTTTTTGTTTATTCGGTATCCATTTTCCGCTACCATCTACATAATACTGTCCGATCCAGGTATTCGTTGCCATGGCTCCGTCAGCTCCCAGATAATAATCACCTGCCCAGGCATTTTTTACCATTGCCCCGGATGCATCCATGTAATACCAGCTTCCGTTCACCTGTTTCCAGCCGGTTACCATCCAGCCGGATCCGTCGAAGTAGTACCAGGTTCCGTTGATCATTTCCCAGCCGTTCATCGTATAACCGCCATCCGCATGTCTGTACCACCAGCGGTTTCCGCTCTTCACCCAGCCGGCCTGTGTTTTCACTTTTCCGGGAATCCAGGCTCCGCTTCCGCCTACATAATTGTCACCGATCCAGGTATCTGCCTGCATGACTCCACTTTCATTCATGTAATACCAGGTGCTTCCTACCTGCACCCAGCCGGTGGCCATTGCTCCGCTTCCCGTCAGATAATACCAGCCACTCGGACGTTTTAACCAGCCCGTCACCATCCAACCAGATCCATCGAAGTAATACCAGCTTCCGTTGATCACTTCCCAGTCATTGGTTGTATAGCTTCCATCGGAATGGCTGTACCACCAGCGGTTCCCGCTTTTCACCCAGCCGGTCTGCGTTTTTGCTTTTCCGGGGATCCAGGCTCCGCTTCCATCTACATAATTATTCCCTATCCAGGTATCTACCTGCATAACTCCGCTTTCATTCATGTAGTACCAGATGTTTCCTACCTGCACCCAGCCGGTGGCCATTGCTCCGCTTTCCGTCAGATAATACCAGCCACTGGAAAGTTTTAACCATCCGGTTACCATATAACCGTTTCCGTCAAAATAGTACCAGGTTCCGCCGATATTTTTCCAGCTTTTGGTCGGATAACTTCCATTATCCTCCTCCCACCACCAGCCGGTTTTGTTCTGTTTCCAACCGCCGGCTGCCTGTACGCTGACCGGCGTAAATGTTGACGCGAGCATCAGCACAGACATCCCGATCGCCAAGGCTTTTTTGATTGTTTTGTTCTTCATATTCTTCCTCCTTCGAAGTATTTATTATAAATCCTCTTGGTTTATAAACGTTTAATGCAGATATTTTTTCATATCATCAACGGAAATCCCCATCCAGTTTGCCCAATATTCTTCTCTTTCCTGCTGAGAATAGTTTGCTAGTTCACTTTCTGAGGGTCCGATGGTAAATATAAGTCCGCGTTTTTCTATTTTTCCATCCACCTTCAACACCAGAACCGCACAGCCTGCTGTCAGTGGCTGATCGGTCTTTTTCATCAGTTGTATCATACAGGATGAATTTTGTATCAGAGCATCCAAGGCTGCTTCTTTCGTAAAGTCCTTATCATCTCCGTACACCAGCTGAACATCCTGTGTTTCCTTATTTTCATCTACACCTGTAATTCCGTAAATGTCAAAATCAGGTTGCACATGCATTCCCACTTTGACCTTAGAAGCATAGACCGCATCTTCTTCATTCCACACAAATGGTTCTACACCATTTGCTGTTCTCATTTTGTTGACTTCATCAAAAAGATATTTGGCATATTCTGTGTCATAAGAGTATTCCACGACATCTTCCTCACCGGTTACGATCACTTCACATTCTGCCCGTTTACCAAGAATCTCTGCATATACGGTTGCTCTTCCCGGTTTTTGTGCGACAATGCCAAAACGATCCGCTGTCACCACACTTTCATCGCTGCTTCCCCATCTTATTCCATAACCGTTAGCATACTGATAATTTGCATACTCCACAGGTTTTGATGTTAACCGAAGGTGTGTTGTCTCGTTCTTTTCCATATATAACGTTGTCTGATCAAAATAAAGCTCTTCTAGGTCTTTATCTGCCGATACTACCTTTATCTGCCGACTCAACTCGATATCCCGTATCGTTATATGAAGCGTGGTCTCTCCTATATCCGTTGCCCACAGAGTACCTACCGGAGAATTGAGCATAAGGATATTTTCATCATCGACAGACATTCTGATAAGATTGGTAATATCATAATTTCCCGGCTGCATATGGACAGATACTTCTGCTGCTTCCCCATATTTGAGATAATCAGCATCCGATGTGGGATACTTGATTTCTACCGATATGGATGAAGCATCTTCCGGTAACACAAGCATTTCCACCGACCGTGAAACGTCGGAAACTTTCAATGCGATTTTTACTACTCCCGCTTTATGCGCCGTAACTTTCCCATCCTTGACTGTCGCAATCGATTCATCCGAAGATGTCCACTTTGCAGTCAGATCATCTGTCGTATTTTCCGGATAATACTGCCAGTCTATCTCCTCTTCTTCTCCCGGCTTCAATGGCTGACCTGTTGTCTGCAAACGAATCGTTTCCAGCGGAACCCGTACCGGTTTCGTTCTGTCCCAGTTTCCATCCGAATCCAGATAACGGTCACCAATCCAGGTGTTTTTCAGTTTCGTTCCGTTTTTTCCGACAAAGGAATCTCCGACCCACTGATTTCGAACAAGTACTCCATCCTCGTCGACATAGGACTCTCCGATCCACTTTCTGGTTACTTTTTTCCCATCCCCGCCGACATAAGAATCATCGATCCACTGATTTTTCAGTTTTTTTCCGTCCGCTCCTGCATAATAGTCCTGCACCCACTGATTTTTTGTTATTTTTCCGGATATTCCTACATAATAATCATCCACCCAGCAGGCAGTCATCATCTTTCCATCGGAACCGAGATAACTGTCATCCACCCACTGATTTTTTCTCATTGCCCCGTCGCCTACCGGTCCCAGATAGTACCAGCTTTCGTTGATTTTCTGCCAGCCGGTCTGCATCCAGCCGTTTTTGTCAAAATGATATTTTTTCTGATTAATGGTCTCCCAACCATTTACCGTATAGCTTCCATCGCTGTGTCGATACCACCAACGGTCACCGGAACGGATCCACTGACTCTGAACAGCATCCGGTATCCATGCACCGGATGGATTGACATAACATGAACCAATCCAGGTATTTTCTGCCATCTTTCCATTTCCATACAGATAGTACCAGGAACCATTGATCAGCTGCCAGCCGGTCAACATCGCTCCACTGCTGTTTATATAATACCAGGTAGTTCCATCTTTTACCCAACCGGTCTGCATCGCTCCATTACCCGGCTGCAGATAATACCATGTTCCTCCGACGGATGCCCAGCCTTCTGCCATCGCTCCGCTTCCCGGCTGCAGATAATACCACGTTCCTCCGATCTGTTTCCATCCTTCCGCCATCGCTCCGCTTCCGGTCAGATAATACCAGAACCGTCCATCCCAGTACCATCCGGTGCGCATATAGCCATTCCCGTCAAATGCATACCAGGTTCCGTGAATGTATTTCCACTGATTCGCCGGCCAACTTCCATTATCTTCCTGCCACCACCAGCCGGTACTGTTCTTTTTCCACGTTCCCGCCTGTGACATGACAGGCAGCAGCACGATCATAAGTGCCAATACCGCCATGCATATTATTTTTTTCCATCTTTTCTTTTTCATATGTACTTCTTCCTCACTATTTGGCTACACCACATACCGAGCAGACATACCCTCTCGTCACCACTTCATCGTATGCAGGTTCATCCACCCACACCTGCTGCGTCACCGCATCATGGTGAATACTTCCGGTCTGGATCTTCCTGCTGCTGAATCCGGCATTGTGTATCGCTTCGTGTTCCTGTGCATTTGTCGTTACATCTGCTCCGCAGGTATTACAAAAAACATGGTATTCGTATACAGGCTCCTCGTATGCCTCCTGCACCGTCTTGGTCTCATAATGCCCGGATGCCTCATGATGAATCTTTTCTGTCTGTGCTACCCACTGATGGGTATGCTGATCTGTTTCTGATATGGATGTCCCCTGCTGATTTCCCGTACTTTCTGTATCTCCTGTGCTGTCAGTATTTTCCGTGTTTCCTTCCGTTCCCTGTGAACCGGTCGCAGCTGTCGGCTTGCCATTGTTTTCTGCCGTTGACTCTGTCTCTGCTGCCGGTGAAACAGGCTGGTTTTTCGCCGGTTCCGGTGTCGTTGTAGGTTCCGAAGTTACGGTGGGGTTTGGCGTATTCTCAGGTGTCGGCATCACCACATCCTCTGTATTTCCGGTATCTTTTGTATCTTCCTTCACACTGGCTTCCGTCTCTTCGTTTTTTTGATCATCTGTATCCACCAGCAGCTCCTGTATCTCCTGCACCTGCTGATGCCTGTCCGGAATTTTCGCAGCACCTATTCCGATTCCCATACAGATCGCTGCTGCTGCAATTCCTGTGACAATCGCTTTTTCTATCCCCGCTTTCACCAGGAACTTCGCCTTCGGTATCTGTTCCTGAACTCCCCGAAGTTTCTGAAACAGATACATGAGAATCGGAACCGGTGCAGCTGTCCGCAGGATAACTCCCTTTTTCTCCAGTTCGGCGATCTCTTTTCCGATCTTTTTTCTCGCATAATTCAGACGGCTCTTTACAGTATTTACGCTGCAGTTTAAAGCTTCTGCGATCTCGTTGACCGACATCTGCTCATAGTAAAACATTCCCACAACCATTCTCTGCTTTTCATCCAGTTCTCCCAAAATCTGGTCTATCAGTTCTTTCGTCTCTGCCTGATCCACTACAATCTCCGGTATATGTTCCAGTCTTTCGTCCTGCAGTTCGGCGATGCTTTTTCCCCCTTCACCGTCTGCCTCCGAAAATAAAACCCAGTCCACTTTCCGCAAATGTGCTTTTGCCGTATTAACCGCTATCTTTTTGATCCACACCGGAAACTTATCCGGTTCTTTCAGCTGTTTGATCTTTCGCAGGCTTTTATAGTAGGTTTCCTGTACAATATCCTGTGCGGTATCTTCATTATGTATAAATACTTTTACGATATGATATACTTCTGAATATGTAAGCATATATAAGTTTGTAAATGCTTCTTTATCGCCTTCCACAGCTCTCTGAACCAGTTCTATGCGGTCTTGTTTATCATCTTCTTTATCGTTATCTGTAATCTGATTGTCTTCCATATTATTATGTCTTTCCTTTTTTCGGAGTTTTTTATATGAATAGAATTGTTTTATTTAGTAATCTGCTAATCTGTTTTGCTTTATACATATATCAATTCTGTATACTTTACATTTTATAGATGCATGAATCGGCTATTTGGTTTTATATTTTTCTGATTTTTCCAAAATATTTTTAATTCTTTTGTTTTGCTTTGCAGTTAACAATATAAATCCCGGCACACACCAGAAGCAGTGCCACTAAGCTACCGGTATTAAATGCCTGTTTCACCTCACCAAGGATCAATGCTGACAGGATCACACTGCATAATGGATTGACAAATCCGAAAATCGCCACTTTTGAGACATCGTTCCAGGCAAGCAGTACCGACCACAGCGTGTAAGCAACTGCCGAAACCATTGCCAGATAGAAGATGATCACGACACCTACCGCGGTAATATTTCCAAGGTGTCCGCCCATTCCGATGCCGATCAGTGTCAGAACGACCCCTCCCATGGTAAACTGTGTTCCGCTGAGCACCACCGGGGATACTTTTTTCGAATAGATATTAATCAGGATCGTGGAGATTCCATAAGCAACCTGCGAGATCAGGATAAATCCTTCACCGGTAAACGTGAATCCCATATCCAGGGACTTTCCCATCAGATTGATCACAACCACACCGGCAAATCCAAGCACGCAGCCCGCCATTTTTCTTCCGGTCATCCGTTCGTTTCGAACGATCAGGCAGGCCATCAGGATCGCAATAAAGTTGCCAAGTCCGGTGATAATGCCCCCTTTTACTCCGGAAGTGTGGGCAACACCGATGTAAAAGAAGAAATACTGTCCCACCGTCTGTGCCAGACACACCGGAACCGCGTATTTCAGGATCGTCCGATCCGGAATCAGCACTTTTTTCTCCCGGATGGATGCAAAAATCAGAACCAGCAGTCCTGCCAGTGTAAACCGAACCCCAGCAAATACAATCTGACTCGCCGTATCCGCCGCATCCACCTCCATCAGCCGATACCCCGTTTTAATCACCGGAATCGCGCTTCCCCATAAGATACAACATACACACGCAAGAAGCGCGACAATGCCTGTTTTTGTTAACGTATTTTGCTTTTGTGTCATTTTTCTTTTCTCTCCCCTTATTTGTTTGTATTTTTCTGATAGTACTATCATATAGCAAAAAACTGACAAATTCAAAGCGATTTTTATTCTGTTTTTATATATTTTCGGACAAAAAAGTCCTGAACATCAGGCATCTGAGGCTTAATGTTCAGAACTTAAAATCCATAAATTTCAAACCGATAAACCGTCACAACCGGCGTTTTCTCCCCGAATTTCCAGATCCCATCTTTCTCTGCTTTTCTCACCAGAAGTAACAGCATTGAAAAGAGCCGCAATACCTGGATATATCATAATACACCTGTTCCTGATATCGCCAGGATCACATACCGTACAACGACAGGAATCTCACAAAAGCATTCCCAGTATACCAGCCGATTGGTCGAAGACAGTGGGGCGAAAAAATTTCCCGGTATCACATGAAACCTATTGGATACTCCTATCTTTCCATGGTTCATTTTCATTATCTCGCGCAAATACTATTTACGAACACAAGATAACACGCAAAGTCACCGATCCCTTTTCGTATGTAGCCATTTTCCTCAACATCACCAAGCTGTTCTCTCCATAACGCCTTTTTCCCCTGCATTTTAAGATATCTTGCAAGCATATTCAAATGGGTAATCACGGAATCATGATGTGAAGTTCTTAAGGAATCCGTATCTATTTTTTCTTCTTTCGACATCCGGAGCCACTTTGCACGAACCGCCGCATATCTGGTTGCTGCATCGATCAATTCTTCATACAATTCCACAGCTTCCGGATCCTCTCCAATCTCCTTTGACAATTCTCCGTGAATCCGCTGCATTTGGTGAAAATCCAACGCATATGGTTCCTTCAAATATTGTTCAAATGTACACATTTCCATCCCTTATCTCCTTTTCCATCTAAGAATTTTATTCATTTTTCAACCTATTTTATCATTTCAAAAAAAACTTCTGTAATCCCGCCGTCACATATCAAAAATACTCAGCTGTACTTCTTTTAATGACTCCACTTTCCGAACCGTTATTTTGTCATTTTCCTGCACCTGTCCACATAACAGTGGTGACAGAGGATCGTATTTGGCAGCATTAGTTTCTACGCTTTGGGAACTGTAATTTGCATAACAATATGCGCAGCCATTTTTACAGGTATTGTAAGTCCCTATTTCAACACTTTCCACACATCCACATTCCATACGCTGATTCTTATCTTTCCCGACCTTGAGTTTACATCCGATGATTTTTTCAATTAACTCTCTGTCGATGCAGCAATTATGAACAATTCCACAATCATCCAGATCTATCTTTTCCGCACAGCTTCCGATTTTCATATGATTTTCTTCTGCTATCCTGCTCAATTTCTTGGCAAATGCTCGCAGTTCATCTTCCTTTACTTCATGGCTTGACAGGCGATTCATATTTGTTTTGTTTTTCGGATAGATATCAACAAAACTGATCACACACTTTTCTGTGTATCCACGCAAAGCTTCGGCAATACTTTGAAATGCCTTCAAATGATATTCTTTTGTATATCGATCCGAAAAAAAGATCGGATCATATCTCCAGATTACTTTTTCTTTCCCGATTTTTTTCGCTAATTCCTGAAATACCGGAATCATTTCTGTTTTTTTATTTGGCAGATTCGCCTCCACATCCTTTCCGTATCCGGTTAATGTGAATTGAAAATAGTACGGATAATCTTTCAGTTCATCTAACCGACTCATCATCGGTAGCGGATTCTTAGTCCAAAACACAATACAGTCTACAATCTCCGGCGTGATTTTTATCTCACTGATCTGATGAGCATTCATAGGATTCCGGACATACAAAAATCCTTCTTTTATTCTGTTATAGAACCATTCAGAATAGTAATTGGGAATATCCGTTCTTCTGCTTGCACTTATTATCATTTACTTTACCCTCTCAAACATGATTACCTGATATCTGATATGATTGACTCTTAAAATAGGATATCTGCTCAAATAGTTCTGATAATCTGGTTGGCAATTTTCCCCCTGTACTTTGTATTTCGCACATTTTGTATGCAAATTTGTCACTAAATCTAATGCCTCTGAAGGATACCGCATTGTATTATCTACGGAAGTAATACCATCATTGCCATTAAAATGTATATATTTATCATAAGACCATTCTGTACAAAAAACATTTTCAGTAATTGCTTCGATCAGACGTTTTGATCTCTGTAAATCCATCTCCATACTTCCCGAATCTTCTCTGAGCGATATACAGACAAAAAATTTGTTTTTTTGTATTTTCTTCGAGGAAAAAACATTTACTATTGCATTCAAATCCATATCGGAAAATTCACTGAGTGACTTTGGGAAAAAATATACATCCGAAAAAAGATGTGTATTATTTGCTAAAAAGTCTTTCGCATCAGCAACCCAATAGTGCACTTCATCCTGTGGTCTTACAGGGAATTTATAATTCCAGTCTATTTTATCGATACCAATGTATCGTACTCTGCTGTCTGTCCCCCTTTTTCTTCTAAAGCATGCAGCAGTCCCCAATAATCTACCATGTTTCCACAGCCTATTGATGTAACAGCAATCTGACTCACATCATCCATCTGTTCCAATACCCGTCGATACATCCGGCTATATTCAAACGCATAATCGAACGTATATCTTAACAGATATAGCTGCTGAATATTTTTATCTGTATAATCCGGAAGCCCTCCCGCTTCAAACGTCAGTTTTTTCAGTTTGCACAAGCATACATTATTCTCTACATATTTTTGCAAATCTTCATATACGTTCTGCAAATACCCTGCGATCGTAATCATAAAATTCCTCTCTTCATAAATGACATTTCAGAACATCATTTTCGTATTTTTTCATATATACAATAATTGCCATGAAAATTCCATTGATATTCCGGAAGATAACTTTCTCATAATTTTCACTTGTATCCGCAACATTTTTCCCATAGAATCTGGCGATATGTTAAATCTCCACTGGTGCAAATGTCTCCTTTTCGCAGACAAGATAAATATCTCTGTTCATTTTTTTCTCAAAGTAATGCATCAATCTTAGATTAGAATCCCACTTGTCCTGTGGATAAAATCCATATCTTTTTCTGACATCGCACATTCTCTCTTCAATATCCAAGATTCCTTCCATGTCCGCCAGGCAGTCACACAACTGAATCAGCCAGTCATATTCATCATACGCCATTTTCTTTAATTCCTTTTTTATAAGTGTTAATTCTTCATTCGAAACATCAAATTTTCCAATATACTCATCTACTATATGATTAGGAAATGAATGTGTCAGACAAACCTTTGCTACTTCATCGTATCCTAACGACTTCATGTATGTATACCTATCTGAAACATGTCCGAGATGCCTCACTCCAAATTTTCTTCCTATATCATGCAACAACCCTAATATATACACCTTCTCAGTATCCATATTTCCACATGCACCGGCAATTTTTTCCGCACAGTAAGCCGCTGTCAGACAATGTCTTCCCCAAGGTCCCGGATTGCAGGACACGCCATCCAAAAGCAGATTTAATTCCATATTTAATTAAAACTTCTGCTAAATCTCCACTAATTTCGCTGTAACTAATTCATCGTAAAACAATAGCAGGCTACCTCTTTGATATACTTTCTTCTATGTAATCAAGTTAAGACTTGTTACTCCCGAATGAGCATATCGTATCAGTTACCTGCTATAATTTATGTGAACCGAAAATTTTTCAAATTCAAATCCGTACTTTGTAGACCAGCGATTTTTAGTTTTTCAATCTGCTTAACAGCATCTGATAATGTCTTTGCCCAATATGCCGTCCGGCACGTTGCAGACCGTCGACGCATTCTCTGACCTCATCCGAAGTCAGTTCCTGTTCCTCATAAGCAGCCATAAGAATACCTATCGTGCCCATGATTCTAATCCCCATCTGAGCCGATACATTTCTTCCCTTTGCTTCATCCATCAACAACAGATCCGCTTTTAATTCATCCGTCAGAACAATCGCTTCACTCTCGCCCTGATCAAGCCCCGTTGCTCTTTTCAATATACTGGCTGATTCTGGATTATTTACAGGCTTCACTGCAATGAATTTCGTTTGTCTGATCTGATCCGCTTCCAGCCGAAATCGTTCATCTACTGTCAGTTCATCAAAAACTGCCTGTGGAATTAAAACATCACCAAACAATTTTTCCAGTAAATCTATACGATTGATTTTAAGAAGTGATATCAACGGTGTTGTATCAGAGACAACAATCATACAGCAGCCTCCTTCTTTTTCACTTCTCTAAAAGCATTCAATTCATCATCCAGATCATCCATCGTCATATCAAAATAAGAATATCCAAGCTTATCGTACAGATCAATCAACTCTGATTTACGTATTCCCAGAATTTCAGCCGCACGACCATGAGATATCGTCTGATTCAGTATATATGGATACAACAACAATGCATTTCTGGTCAACTCCATCTCTGGATTCACAGTTACCAGATATTTTGACATTCCTACCGGAACTTTAATCGTTACAGATTCAGTTGTTAGCATAGTATCACGTCCTTTCTATTGGAGTTCTTGATAGACTCAATTTCGATCATTCTTTTTCACTCGTCTGCCTTTTCTATATTATATCTATTCTCACAATTTTCCACAACCATTTTTCACTGCCAATATCTTCTCTGATATTCTTTCCGTCATGTTTATTATATGGCAAAATCAGTAAAATTTAACGTAGATTTTTAATGTATAATATTCCAGCAAATACTATCTATATGCCTTTCTGGTCTTCCTCAGTTTAAATTACTCATCATCTGAATACTTATTTTTCTATCAGACTGAACTCTACAAATTTTTCACCATCAAAATCTCCCCACCATACGTTCCATCATCATATTTATTAGCGTGTGGAATTCTGCCACATTCGTTAAATCCAAGGCTTTGATATAACCGGTATGCTCTGTCATTGCCTTCCACCACCGTCAGTTCTGCCTGCTCATATCCTGCGGTTTCGATTTCCTTTAACAGACAGTTCAACATCAATCTTCCCAGACCGAAACCGGTATATTTTTGATACAGCGCTATCCCGATTCCAGCGCGATGCTTTACTCTTCTGCTTCCGAATTTTCCCTCAAAGGAACAATTGCCTGCATACTTTCCATCTACAAATGCGAGAATTAACATAGCCTCTTTAGATTCATTATGGGAATTAATAAATGTAATTTCTTCTGAAAGCGTATATTGTACTTCATCCGATTCACACATAAGAAATCTTGTTTCCCCACAAACCGTTTTTAAATATGTAATCATAGTTTCCGCATCACTCGGCTTTGCGCTGCGAAGTATTACTTTTTTATCATCAATCACGTATTCTTTCTCTTCAAAAATCATAAAACCCTCCGAATTTCTTCTTATATCTGCTTTGAAACAAAATGTACAATTTCTTTCCTCGGCTCAAGGATATATGGTATCATCTCCATAGGATATACCTTCGTCCCCTTCTTTAATTTCTCCAATGGAACCCAACAGAAATCCAAATCAATTCTTTCATGTTCCAGCTCATCATATCCCTGAAACACTCCGTCCAATGGAATATCAGCTTCTACCAGATGAACATTATAATAGAAACATATCTGATGACACGGTCTTTTCCCCCATGGAAAATAAATTTCTCCGACAGCTAACAGATTATCCACCTCAATCTTCGCATGAAGCTCCTCTTCAAATTCCCGCTTAAGAGTTTCCATACTGGTCTCCATAGCTGCAACATGTCCACCTATGATAGAATAATCGTCATTTTTTGGACGCTGTAATAAGATTTTACCGTTATGGATCAGTATACCGCCTACTCTGTAGGAAAATATAAAATCATTGTTTTTAAATAGAATATCCACTTAGTCACCCCACTCATTATTTCAAACCAAAATCATCTGATAAAAGAAATGCCGAAAGCCCACATAAATGCAGGCTTTCAGCATTTCTTGTCACTATATTCTTATTATACACCAACAACTATAAAATTCAACGCGCATTTTACGTCAGAATTGCTATCTCCTGTACATGGTTTTTTCTTCTTCCTCATCGGCGTCAGTAATTACCGTGCTGAGCTGATCCCAGTTCAATATAACAGAATCAGTAAACGCATTGATGACCAGACCAGTTAATACATATCGTGATTCTTTTGCCATATTAATCGCATCAGAAATGTATACTTCTCTTTGATAAAATTTCTTCCCATACTCTTTCATTTCCGCTGCACTTGTAAACACAGGAAAATAATATCTTTCTCCATTTTTCAGAATATCCATCTGGTTCTTCTCGCTGATATAGGGAACCCATACTTTACTGGTCTTCAAAGACTCTATTATTTCATTTTCTGCAGACCAGCTTTTCTCTTTTTTATAAATATTCAGTGCTTCTTTCAAACTTTTCGATGCGCCGGTTGAAACAAAACCATGATTCTCTTCCGGCTTCTTCTGCCAGTAAGTTTCGTTATTGGCAGCCTGGGATGTATGATATTGCGCATATGCATTATTCTGCGTTCTTCCGTCTGTGCTGTTTCCAGCAGGATTTCCCTGATTGTTTCCAACCGAGATTTCCTGATAAAGTTTCCATTTTTTATCGATCCGGATCGCACCAACTAAAGAGAGTAAAAAGGATATAGCACCAATGCCTACTGATCCACCTGATGTAATTGCCAGAAGTACATATATCAATTCTATTATAGCCAGAATATAAGCCATTGTTGTTGTTTTCTTTTTAATTAAGAGAATTCCCAGAACAATACTGACAACCATAAACAACAAATTGAGCTTTACTGCTCCCATCTGGAACAAACCATCAAGGCTTCCTCCATTCTGAAGTATGCTTTGCGATATGTGTCCTATACTCGATAGAACGAATATACCTGATACGATAGATACCACACCTGCCCAGGTAAAAAAGGAACGGATCTTTTTAAAATTAGGTAATGCTGTAAATTCTTCCTTGGTAAGCCCCTTTGGAAGTGTACTGAGATCTACTTTTTGATTTTCTGCCATTTGTATTTACTCCTTTTATGTCTGCTCGTATTTCCAATTGTACTTTTTTATATTTGATTTTATCTCTACTCTGTCTTCAGGACATATCTGACTTCTACACGCCTGGATGCTGCAGCGTCTTCTTTGCCTTCTCCGTCCAGAATAAGATTGTTTTCTCCATTACCGACAACCTCGATAACATTTGCAAGCTCCGGATAACCTGCTTTAATATAATCTGCAACAGTCTGTGCTCTTGCCTCAGAAAGTTTTAAATTGTAAGCCTCGTCGCCTGCAGAATCAGTATAGCCCTCCACTACGATTGTGGATACCTTTCCTTCTTCTATCGCACCGGATATTACCGGTACATAGGCTGCAAGGAATTGATCCAGATAAGCCTTTCCCTCATCTGTCAGCTTCGACTTGTCCAAAGCAAACAGCACATTATTATCCATCTGTACCGTTCCCGTTGACTCATCGATCTTCGCAGAATCAAGACCCTGCTCTTTGAAAGCTCCCATGAGTCCGCTTGAGACCGCTGTCTGGTTTTCTTTCAGTTCTCCCAACTCCTGTTCACTCATACTGCTCACATCTGCATCTGTCGCCAGATTATCACTTAATTCACCATTCCAATAAGCAGTGGAATCATAAACATAAGGATACCATTCGCCATCCACACAGATGGACAGACCGCCATCTGCTCCTCCATTTGGCCGGGCAGTGAGAAGAAAAATACCCGTGAGTTTTCCCCCTTCGCCTTCCTCGGCTTCTCCAAGATCGTAATCATAGCGATAGGTACTGTCCCAGGTAAGGGCAAACTGATTACCTTCAATCTGTGCTGTTACATTCTCAGCTCTTTTGCCATCTGCCCACTCAATAGAAGAATCATAACCTTCTTCCGTACTCATAGTTATGTGAACGATTCCATCATATCCTGCTGTAGAACTCTCAGCATATCCCCATTCGTAAATTCCTTCATTCTTTTTTTCCGCATAAAGCATAGAAAAAGATTTAAGTCTTGTACTTTTTCCATCCTTAGACAAAATCAGATCCAATCCATCAAAGCCATAAGAGTATTCCGTCCATTCCTCGCGATCCTGCACATAATACTCCAGCTTCGTTTCATCCTCTTCATCCGTAATCAAAGCTTCCAATCCCATATAGAGTTTGTCACCAACCACTTCATAGGCAAACTGGAAGAAATTATTTGTGGAATAAGAATATTCTCCATCTTCACTGTATTTTTTTCTTTCGACAAAGTTGGCACGCATATGATTATATTGCCGATACTCATGCAGTGCGCTGATCTGCTGGTCTGTCAGCCCCACCTCATCTTTCAATTCTTCGTCGGTTTTTCCGGCAAGGTCCGAATTCAGAAAATCCGTATCTGCCTGCAACTCTACGGGGAGAATCTGTACTTCGTATTCTTCCGAATCTGCAAGCTGTAAAGTCATATAGTCATAATCATCTGCATGCTTCTCCGCATAGGAACCATCTTCATCTTTATACTCTTCTTCGTTCCGATAACTTCCGTAAAGCATATAAGCCTGCGGATCTGACCCCAGATTCACCAAATCCGTTATTTCCATTTCTATATTTTGGGTTTGCATACTGACACTGCTATTACTGCCGCTATTACTACTGCCACTGCTATTTTTAATGCCGGTTCCACATGCCGTAAACACCACTGTGGACATCAAAAGGCTAAAAAGTACATAACACTTCTTCATATCTTTCCTTTTCCCCTTTCTCTTACTCCGTATAAACACTAAAAAACTGATCCGCCTGATCCACCGCATCCAGATCGGATCCCAATATATTGACAGCTAACAGATAACAGGGATCCTGTTTGTTCACCAAATACACAGTCACGCCATAAAAAGGAACGTCATAGTTTTTAAATGTGTATTGTGCCGCGTAATGTTTCTCGCCCAAAAATGTGATTTCTTCTACATTATTTTGAAATTCTGTGATCTGTGCATCTTCTCCCACAGCTTCTTTAATATCTTCCTCAGTTGTCACTGAATTCTCCGCTATGGTCTTTTCTTCATCCCACACCGTTGCACCATCTAAAGCTGCAGCGTTTTGAATGTTCAATTCAATATAAGTATCCTCATCCTCTGCTTCAAAAACTGTCGCGCTGCCCAGTGCTATCAGCGATCTTATCCAATCATAGGTGCTATCTGCATTAGAGGCTTCGATGGTATCCGCGTTTAGTTCGAGATTCGTTCTCTTTTCCAATGTATACGTATCCGGGAGGGCAATTGCAAAGCCAAAGGATGGGTTCTCATATCCCTGGGATACATACCTTCCGATCATATCATTGCTTACCTTATCCTCCTCACCGGCAGCATCTGCTTCGGATTCGTCACTTGTATCTGTCTCTTCCTTTACAGATCCCATCAGTCCATCATCTGATTTTGATGATATATTGTCAGGTGACATCTTAATTTCTCCACATCCTGTTAACCCGGATAAACACAGACACCCTGCCGCAATAAGTGCAAAAATTTTATCTTTTCGATTTCTCATTCTCTCTCTTCCTTTCTTTTCCTGTAAATGTTCAGTACCCTCGCAGGATGCTGCCTGCTGAATAGTTCCCTTGGCTTATCTTACGTTTTAAACCTTTCCACCCGCTTTCATCAGATATCCTCATTTACAAGGAGCAAAAGTCCCGGTATCATACCGACCCAGGTAGCCGCTATCTTTAAGCCGTTGCTGACCGGCTCCCGCCTGTCTATTCTGTTGAGAATTTTCTTTCTGATAGGAATACACCATAGCAGACCAATGCCGAGAGTACAGACACCCATCACAACTGTACAGATATTCAAAGACTTCCGTATCGCTTTCAGTTCCTTTTCATCCGGATAAGCACCTTCCAGCACAGCAGGTTCTGCTCCTGTATTCGCTTTTCCTTCTGTTCTATGTGTAGTCTTCCCTGCATCATGATCATCCTCATTTACGGAATCCCATCCTCCATGAGCATCCTCGCCTGCGGAATCCCATTCTCCATGAGCATCGTCACCAGCTGAATTCCATCCTCCCGACAGCTTACCTCCCTCACCTGGTGGTGTCGGATCTTCATATGGTTTAGGCTCCGGCATCACCGGCATGCTTCCGCCAGTCTGCAATGCAGCCAGCGCCTGATACATCTCTCTGGCAGAAGAAAATCTGTCTTTTGGTTCATACGCACATGCTTTCAAAACAATATTCTGTAATTTCCTGCTTCCATATTTGGGTGGTGGCAAGGGATCACCTGTCACTCTTCTCAGCTGTGCCTGCTCGTTTTCTTCATTGCTCGGTATATAATCCGCATCGATAAAAGGGCGCTTGCGGTTGTTCAGCATCCAGTAAAGAACCAATCCGAGACTGTAAATGTCAACCTCTTTCCCATATTCTTTTCTTGTAATTACTTCCGGTGCCATATATCGATCTGAGCCGGCAATCGTTGCCTGCGTTGTGTGATACATAGTTCTGGCAATTCCGAAATCACCTAATTTATAATCTCCAAACTCCGATACCATAATATTTTCCGGCTTAATATCTCTATGTACGATATGTTTAGACTCACAAAGTACAAGCGCCGAACAGATATCCATTCCGCCTTTTATAACCTTTTCTTCCGGAATACTTCCTGCATACTGCTTGATCAACGTAGTTAACGGGGTCAACAGTTCCATCCGGATAAAAACATCCCACCCGATCCCGTCTTCATGCGGTTTTGTTGCAAAATCGTCGCAGCTGACAATATTCGTCTGCCCCTTAAACGCCAGCATGATCTGATACTCATCGACATACCGGTGGAGCATATCCTTATATTTGTTTCTTACGCTGACAATATCGTAACCATCTGTAAAATCCGCTTCAATGTCTTCTTTATCCTTGGGGAAAGAAATCACTTTTATGGCGGCATCTTCCATGACACCTGCAGAATTTCGCTGTGCCTGATATACACTGCCGTAGCCGCCCCGTCCCAGCTTTTTTACAATCTTCCATCCCTGCCAGGGCAGCGACGGATATCTCTCCTCTTCCATTTGCCTCTCCTCTGATTCTATCTGTTTATTTCCAGTACGATCGCTGTAATATTATCCTTACCGCCTGCTTCTAAAGCCGCTGCGAGGATTGTATCTACACACTTTGCCGGACTTTGCGTCTGCAGCAACATAGTTTCCAAAAACTCTATGGACACCATGTCACTCACACCATCACTACATATAAGAAAGCGATCTCCTTTTTTAAGCTGCAGGCAGTCCGCATATGGGAGCACGCGCACTTCCTCAGGATCCATTCCCATATACTGTGTCAAATAAGGTTTTCGTCCATGAATCCCATTTTCTTTCATATAGGCTTCATCGGTCTGATCTTCGGAAATTTGCTGAAGTTTCCCGTCTCGTAAGAGAAAGCATCTGCTGTCCCCCACATTCACAGTCCATACCTGACTGCCTGTAAAATACAGTCCTGCCAGAGTAGATCCCATCATCTCTGCATTCAAACGAAGGGTTTCCTTAAATATCCTGTCATTTACGTGGGTGCACATTTTTTCCAGATAGTCTTTTTTGCCTGCAAGATTCGCTGCTTCTTCTGCATTCAAATATTGCTCTGTTGCCTTTGCAGCTATATAGGAAGCAATTTCACCATATTCTCCGCCTCCCATACCGTCAAAAACAGCAAAGAACCGATCCTTTTTTAAGGAAAAGCTTTTTTCCAGGATACTGCCAAGTCCATTGTTATCGCTTGCCATATAGCGGCCCGCAAAGAAAAAATTATCCTCATTGTTTTTTCTTCGCCTGCCTGTATGACAGCCACAGGCGGCAGAGATTCTCCCAAAGCCTGTCATTATGATACTATTCATCATTTTCATCGGTTTCTTCCAACGCAGTTCGAAAAACCTGCAATTGTGCATCTACAAAACCTACGAAAGATACGTTCTCGATATCCTCCTGCATAAAAAGGAACATGGTTTCTGAATCGATATAACCTTCCGGATAGGGAATCGCGATATAATCGTAGGTTTTTTCATCCCCTTCCATTTCAACTTCAATGCCAATTGTCATTAGCTTCTTTGTCGCACCTTTTAAAGTTACGACACTTCCATTTGGTAATAATTGCTTTGCCATTTTATTTTCCTTTCTCCTCTTAACCAAACGCCAGATCTGCTATTGTACTGCCAAGTTTGCCTGCTGACTGAATCGCTTTCATCGCACCTGTGACGACATCATATCCAAAATTACCTACAGAGGTTGGATCTATGCGAAGCACAGTCTTAATGATTCCATCTTTCTTGTAAAGTTTATGTGTATTTTCGATCACGTCCTTCATGTGAATTTCTCCCCACACCTTTGACGTTCCTGCGGTACCGGTTATTGCGGTTTGAAACTTTCCAAAAGATTTTCCAAGCTGATCTACACCATTTAAGAAAGAAACAATGTCCAATCCTGTGTAGACCCAGTTGCCCATCGTTTCTCCCAGTTTCTTATCTCCAAAGAGGGCTTCTCCTGTCTCTCTGCCTTGTTTTACAAGAAATTCCTTTAATAAATTTGTATTACCGATCTTGTTAAAGTCGCCGGTATAGGTGTATGTTGCATCCATCATGGCATTATAAACATCATTACAAGCACTAAGTGCAAGGCAGGTAGCTACCGGAAGTGCTGCACCACCGGAACCTGCTACCAGAGCTACCGCACCGGCAATTTTGACGACACCTTCGCCGACTTTTACAGCGGCTTTACCATATTGAAGAGCTTTATAAACAAAGCCTTTCTCATCATAGGATTTTTTTATTTTTGAAACAGTCTTCTTTCCCTTTTTAATAATTGCTTTCGATACTCCTGCCACATCTGCTTTCAATGAGTCCAGAAAACTGTCTTTTTTCTTTTTACTTTTTGCTTTTACTTTCTTGGATGTCTTTTCGGCTTTCCTGTAGTCCTCTATGACATCAATCACACCTTGTACCTGTCCGGAACTGATTCCCTCGCCTGCTTCTCCTCCAAACACCTTAAAAAGAGACTGGTCTACCGACTGCATGGTTGTAGCACTGTGTTTTGCTGCAACAGCCCCACTGGAAAGAAGTTCTGTAATACTTGCGAAACTTTGCTGGGCACTGCTTATTTTTCCTGCGAAATTATGTGCTAACAGTTCACTCCAGTGATTGTTTGTGTCATTCAAGGTACCTGTAACCTTCGAAAACAGCGCTTCATACTCTGCTGTCAGATTCTGCATTTCACCAGCCTGCGCCAACAGGGTTTCCGGATCTAATATAATTCTGGACGCCATTCTTCTCCTCCTTTCCCTACAATTTCATACTTGTCAGCTCAATCACGGAAGACAGCTTAAAATCTTCTGGTCCACCTGATTTGCAAATCGGCATTACACCCTCCGGGAGATTACTTGTCCTATTCCCGGCTCCGATCGGCCGGATCGAAAGTATGGATCCAATCATACTTTCTACACTGGTAAACATTTCTGATATATTTTTCTCATCTGTCGTAAAGTTCTCTGCAACCGTTTTCATGACATTTGCAAAATTTCCGGATTTTTCACTGATTTTCAAAATCTCCCGGGCATTCGACTGGGTGTAATCATTGATAGCATCCCTCTCTTTGCAATTCCAGTTGTTGTGTTCCGTGATGGATGTCAGAATTCTTGCAGCCTCCTCCACTTCTCCATAAGCGTTTGCAATCGTCTGTGCAATTTCCGTAATCGTCTGTGGATTCACATCTATAATCATCTTCTCATCTCCTAGCATCCCCTGATAGCACTTGCACCTTCCTGATCTCTTGAAACAAATTTTGTCCTGGCATCCTCCATATAGGAGAGGAATTCCTGCAAAAGTTCTTTCATCTGTCCTGCTTTTTGCATTCTCTCTGTCATAATATTAATATACGCCGTGCTCGCCTCTCCCTCCCAGGATGAAGCAATCTGTGCCAAAAGTGACTGCGTCCGCGCATTCAAAGAATCCAGTTCATTCACAGAGAGCTTCCCTTTGCAGCTATGGAATCAACCATTTTCTTGACAACCGGTCTTTCCTTGATCAGCTCTTTAAATTCGTCAAACACAATCAGAAGCCTTGGTACAGCTTCCTGAAATTCTCCCTTGTGATGCCCTTTTATGTACTCCTTGATATCCTTGGCACCTACCGAAGCAAAAATGTCTTCTCTTCGCCGCAGTTCGTACTCCAGAGATTGCATACATCTGTCAATGCCGCTGCCAACATCTGTAATAATCCCACAAACATGTGGCAGTTTTTCAAGAGCATATGCCGTACTCCCGCCTTTATAATCAATCACTACAAATGAAACATCTTCCGGATGATAATTGCAGGCAATGGACAAAAGCCATGAAATAAGTAGTTCACTCTTTCCTGATCCTGTCATACCTGCCACAAGCCCATGCGAGCAGTGTCTGTGAAGGGATAAGGAAAACAGCTTGCCACCCTCTCCTTCTCCTAAAGGTGCCGTGATATTCACAGCACTGTCATTCTTTTTCCATCTCTCCAGTACGTTCAGATCCCGCACCCTGTTTACATCCATGCATTGCAGGAAGGTAAGCGAAGATGGAATCTGTCCCCTGGCAGCGGCATCTTCAGCCTCGATCGCCGACATCTGTCTGCAAAACACGTCAAACTTTCTCTGCGGAATCGGCGGATCCATAGTAAACCACATTTTTTCATCTGCTCTGTATTTGTAAAAAGCAGTAGCCGTCCTGTCATCATAAGGATCGTCTACATTTACGATATACTGACAAAAGTTCGGCAGATAATACTGTTCATCATATAAAAAGATTGTTGAGATACCCATGGCCGGATCATTCTCGGAAAGCATAGGCAGAAAACACTCCGTTTTTTTCCTGGAAGCAAAAAGAAAAATATAATGTGGAACCGGACTCATCCCGTTTTTCCATTTTGCCTGAACATCCGAATCTTTTCGTTCCGCAAGGATACTGTTTACCTTTTCTCGGAATTTTGCATAAGAATCCACATGGTCTTTTTCTCCGCTTAGTGTGGCGCTCTCAAAAGATTCTGCAGTAAGTGGATCAAAACTCAAGTATCTCGTCTGTAATTCATCATCCCAGATATGCGGAAGCCAGCGCATAGATTTCCATTCTTCCTCTTCTTCCGGATCAAAAACGCCTACGATACGAACGTCTCTGAAGAAGTGTAGTGTGGAAAGTGAAACCAGCAGATTCTTCAGTAAGTCTGTTACCTTGCGTCTGTTTCCGATCACACCCACAGAACTATACTTTAGGAGATCCAGTCTGGCAGGAACATCATCTACCAGATGCGTCTCCTGTATAATCCGATCCGTTAACTCCTCCAGTTCATCCCTTTCCATATGAAAATCGTTGACATCCGTAGGAGGCTTTACCTCTACGCAAAGAGGGGCATACCCGGCTCCCATCCTGACTTGTAAAAAGTCTGAATCTGTCGCTGTTCTCTCCCATAAAGAAGTCGACATCTTATTTAAAATTGTTTCACAGATTTCCGGCGCAGGATTCTCCTGATTCGTGATTTCTCTTTGCTTTTCTCCAATGGCACGAATATGTGCTTTTTCTCCGGCAATATAGTCCGCATATTTCCGGAAGCGTTCTTCTTCTTCAACCATAAGCATCTTACGTGCTTTTTTATTACTGTTTCCAATCAGACTCCCAACAGGAGAAATCATCATCGCCGCGCGCATAGCAAGCATAGCAGGAGAAAAAGTCGACATGGCAATTGATGCTCCCGCCATGGCACCGCTGCTTAAAAGTGGCAAAAAGTTCGCTTTTCTGATAGAAAATTTTTGTGGTTTATTAGGTAAATGCGATAATCTCACCTCATCCACAGGCAAAGACTCTCTGATTCTCGGCGAGCGATGATATATAGGATAGCCTTTCCGCGTAGAGACAATATTCGTCGCCATCCCAGGATGATTTGTCTCCTTCTGATATTTGAATTCCGGTTTTTCATGAAGGTTATAAAAATATAGTCTGTTCTCCTTGCAGATCATACGCAGATCACAAATGTCAATTTCATCCCCGGATTTCAGCATTGCTTTTTTCACGGGACTTCCATTCAGATAGGTGCCATATGTACTCTCCAGATCCTCTATTCGAATTCTGCCTTTTTCGGCTGTGATAAGCAGGTGATTTCTGCTCACATAGGACTCATTCAGAACAATATCATTCTTTTTAGATCTTCCAATATGAATCTGACACTCATAAGGAATAGCATATGATTCCGGATATTCTCCTGTATCCCTTGTAAAACTTACTTCCATCTTCGGATATCCGCAAATGTGAACTAATCTGGCTTCTTCGTTAATTTCCTTTACTGACAGAGGGATTGTCTTTGCAGTTAACTTCAATACTTGTTTTTTTTCGTTAAAACACATCCCAAGCTGCCCATCTATACCAAGCTCTGACATCGGAAATAAATCTTTTTTTCCGGATCCAAGGGTATATTTTATTCCGCCTTCTATATTCACCCGATATAAGTATTTTTCAGTTAAAATTGTAACTACATAGTTCATATTGTTCTTTCGATTCCTTCCTGCAGGTACAAGATATCTTCTCTCTGTTGTAACTGTTCAGTACCTTCACAGTTACGTGCCAAAATGCATTTAAAATCACCTTCGGTGATGGCATTTTGGCTTGTATATCTCGCGGGATACTACCTGCCGAATAGTTATCCGACATCTTTTCATATCAGGTTCAGCAGAACTTCAAGCTTCCTGTTTTTCGGGAACGCCGGTGTTCCATCTTTTTTCATAATTTGCCAAACCATGGAATAGATACCTTCGATCGGTGGAGTTGCAAATTCCACTTTGACGGAGATCCTTTCACCAGGCATAACACGTTTTTTGAATGGTACACATAATTCTCTTTTTGCGTATGAAAAGTTATCCCCATTGATACACTCTAAATAATACTCATTCCATATAGTTGTTCCTGTATTTTCAATGATCCATGTATGCGAATGCAGCTTTCCCGAGATATTTGTGACCGGATGACGGGGTATTTCTTCTATTACCTTATAATTCCCGCCATTTTTTACCCGGGATACTTTCTCATCTTCCAAATCCAATACCATGAAATGTAATCCTAGTCCTAATCTATCCGGAAAAGCCTCATTACCATTACCATCTTTCATTTTCCAGTTCATAACATAAGTTCCGGGTGTTTCCGGTGCATAAAACGATACACTGGGAGACACCTTATCCCCTGGGTAAACAACTTGGGGGAGATGAAGGATTCTGTTTTTTTCGTCTAATTCAATCACAGGCTGGTTGCATTCGTAATAACGATTTTCCCATAAAATATTACCCACATTTTTCATTACCCACGTATGATTTATTATTTCTCCCGGAGATACAATGCCCATATCCGGTGGGTATTCATATTGAAATAATATGCCGTCTTTCTCTGTTGAACTATTACTATCCTCTTCTTCCTTAAAATGTATATTATGTTCCTGATTATATATATACTGTACATAAATCTGATTAATTTCTTTTGGGAAAATGGCCAAAAGGACATAAAACGTCAGGACGTTTTCCCATCTTGTTTTCAGGCGGTTCGCCTCAGTATCAAACAAATATTTTCTGAGATTTCTGGAAATCTCAACTTCTTCTTCATCTATGATCTGCAAAAATCTGTCATTCATGCACTCTTCAGAAATCTGACCGGATAAAAGAGTCTTCGCTTTTCCTTCTATTCTTGAAATAGTCCATGGATGTTCAAACAAATATGTACGCAATTCTGCAATATACCGTGCTTCTTTTTTGCAATCTGAAAGGAATCTGCTTCTTCTCGCTTTGTCATTCCAGATTTTATAATTAAGCCATCGTATTTCTATCGGAAGAAGTTCTTCAAAAAACTCTTTTTTCGAACGATATTTGGGAGGAACCTTCCAAACGGATGGGAGTTTTCCACATTTACCTGGATAAAAAATCTCATAAACTTCTTTTAAATTCATTCCGGCTGCCCTCTCTTTATTATCAGTAAACGCGATGGTGCTGAGCGATAGTTGTATTCTATCATTATAAGGTTGTATTTGCATTGCTTTTTAAGTTGTAAAAATTATTTGTTCTTTGGCTTTATTCTCCGGAATCCCATATTAAATCTCAGCCATTCACAGGTTTCAAAAAGAGTCCTCCAAAGTTCTTTCCAGTTCATTTTTGTTGCCTGCATCATATACAGCAGAATACATGAAATCAGATATGTAAACTATGATGCCGGGAAATGAATAGATCTCTTACCTTTGTAAGTTTCAGATCCGCCGGAATTTCTTTCACTTCTCCTGCACGCCGCAGTCGACACAACATGCGCTGAAAATCATTCCATTCCGGGCAACTAAAAGAATACTATATTTTGAAACAAAAAAACGTTGCATCTCTTGAATCCCAGTGAATTCAAGAAATACAACGTTTTTTGTTTCTGATAGCTCCTTTAAAGAAAATCTTTTTTATGCAACCCGATTATCCGTCCTCTCATATCATTGAGCACACCATTCTGCACACCGTGATTCCTTACCTTATAGTTTTCACAAGTTAAAACTCATCTCAACGATAAACTCATTTTCCTCTATCTTTGCACCAATCTCTCCATTCATACGTCTGACGAATTCTCTTGCAATAGATAACCCCAGTCCGGTAGATGTTTTACTTCTTGCTGCATCCGCTTTGTAAAATCTATCAAATACATGTTCTATATCAATCTTTTCTGAAGCTATCACCTGATTACTGATTCGCAATACCGCCTGGTTCTGCTCTCGTTTTAACACAATACGTATTTTCTTTTCTCCATGATCCAGACCATTTTTTATTACATTCTGAATAATCCGGCTCAGCCCCTGTTTATTTCCATCTATATACAACTGTTCTTCCGTAATCTGAATGTCCGGCTGGATCTCCCTTCTCACCCAATCATCATAATACGAAAAAACAGTTTCTTTCAGAATCCGGTTGATACAACAGGATGTCAGTTCCAGACGGTAGGATTCATTTTTTAACTTTGTGAACATGAAAAGTTCTTCCAGCATTTCATTCAAACTGTGTATTCTTTCATGAATAATATTCAGATAACGTCTCTGCTCTTCGACATTTTCACATGCTTCCATAAGCTGGAAATACCCGTCCAGAGATGTCAGTGGTGTCCGGATATCATGAGAAAGATTCGTATAAGTATCAGCAATCAAAGTTTCTTTCTCCTGATAGTACTGTTTCTCTTTCCTGCGCAATTCCAGAAGGTCATTCAGCCTGTCTGAAAGCATTCCGATTCCTCCCAGACCAAACTCACGCTGAATCAACATATTACTGTCATGTTTCATAAGGAACGCCAACTGGCGGCAGATGTCTTTCACCTGCCGCTGATATTTCCACATAATAATCGATTGTAAAATAATAATTCCTGCCAGTATCCCGATTATGATATACATCTGTTAAATATCCCTCTTTTGAAAAACAACACTGCTTACAGATACCATTATAATAATGAATACACATGCCACGCCAAGTGCCAAAAAACAATCATTTCCACCTGGATTCATAGGAAGAAGTGATATTTTCCCAGTGATCGTATACTTATACATCTGGAAATTATGAATTCCCATCTTCCGAACTGCGCTGTTTACTAATCCGTATACAATACTCATTACGTTCATTGTCAGACAAATGGAAATGACCATGCTGATCACATTATTTTTCAAAACAATCGCAACCGCCATACAGATCAATACGAGCGCATAATGAAGTACCAGCTCAGTCAGGAAATACGAGCAGGCAGCCTTTGGATTGCCCCACTCCAACTCTCCGAAGACAATATAGTTCGCCACTGCCTGCAGTATAAATGCCCCTGTCATTGTCAGTGCCATAAAAACTGCCAGGGCAATGGATCTGGAGAAAATCAAAGCTCCTCTTTTTTGAACCTGACCGCCAATATTTTTAATATAACCACTTCCTATATCTGCTGTTGAAAACAGAACAGCAAAAATCACCAAAAACAATGCGTAAAATTTCCCCTGAGAATTTGCATAAAAAATGTCGTATACTGTAACCTTTTCTCCAGGTTCTGTAGGCAATGTCACCATCATTCCCACATTAATATTCTCTGCAGTCGGCTCAGTAAACTGCTCCTGCTGCGAAGCATCCTCTTTGTTCAATGAATCATAATCTGTTTTACACAGAAAGGTTGTGAACAATACTGCCACAGCCAGCACGATCCAGACTATATACATACTTTTTGTCCGAAACATCCGGTACAAATCCATTTTTATCATATTAAGCATGGCTGACACCTCCTGTCAGATTCAGGAAATAAGCTTCCAGTTCTTCACTGGTTATAGAAATCCCTTTTACCGGAATTCCGGCCTTCGCAAGCTCCATATTCAATGATGCACTTTCACTCAGACGTTCAAAAATGTGAATATGCTCTTTATCCGTTACCTGATAACTCGTAAATCCCATGGCATCCAAAACCGGAATCGCCCGCTTCGGATCATCCAGTGTCAATTCCATCCGTTCACTACATCTTCTCATTAATTCATCTCTTGTAAGTTCCTGCAATAAGCTTCCATTGTGAATGATTCCATAATCAGTAGCAATCTTCGATAATTCCTCCAGAATATGACTGGAAATACAAATCGTCATATTTCTCTCTTTCTGAAGCCTCTGAATCGTATCGCGAACCTCTGCAATCCCCTGTGGATCCAGCCCATTGATTGGCTCATCAAGAACTAATAAGTCCGGTTCTCCAACTAAGGCAAGGCCGATTCCCAGACGCTGTTTCATTCCAAGTGAAAAGTGTTTTGTCTTTTTTCTTCCCACCTGCTCCAAACCTACTGTTTTCAATATCTCTTCCACATAATCTGCTTTCTTTATTCCCAACAGCTTGCATTTGATATTCAGATTTTCATATGCGGTCATATTTCCATACAACCCGGGCGCTTCAATCAGACATCCCACCCGTGAGCGGACTTTTTGCAAATCCTTTCCTTTGTATCCAAAGATTTCGATTTCTCCACTGGTCGGTTTGGAAAGTCCACTGATCATCTTCAGGCAGGTTGTCTTCCCCGCTCCATTCCGTCCTATAAATCCATAAATGGCGCCCTTTTTAATATGCATACTGACACTGTCCACAGCCTTATGGTGACCATACTGCTTTGTCAATCCTCTTGTTTCCAATAACATCTCACTCAATTTTTTCATCTCCTTTTCTTATCTGCATTTATAATAAAAGAGGAATCCTAATCAAACGCAAATAAACAGTAAAAAAAGAGTAAAGATTATGCATGAAGACGATAACCGATTCCCCATACTGTCTCGATGTACTCGTCTGAAGTCACTTGTTTGATTTTCTTGCGGATATTGCTGATATGCACATCCAAGGTCTTCGTCTCACCCATATAAGGCTCATCCCAGGCATATTCGAAAATATCCTCTTTGCTAAAAACCTGTTTTGGATTTCTGAGCAGTAATTCTAAAATTGCGAACTCCTGTTTTGTGATCTTCGGAAGTATCCTACCATCAATTCTGACCTGAAATGTATCTCTGTTTAATACCATATTTTTAAATGAAAGATTATGCTCTCTTCCTGCTTCTTTTTCTTCCTTATGGCGAAGCTGCACCTGAACTCTTGCCAGCACTTCTCTGATTTCAAATGGTTTTGTTATATAATCATCAGCTCCACTGGTCAAAACCTCTACCTTTTCATCCAGACTGTCTTTTGCAGTCAGAACAATAACCGGAAGATTTCCCTTTTTTCGTATTTCCTCCAGAACCGCTTCTCCTGAGATTCCGGGCAGCATCAGATCCAGCAACACCAGTTCATAACCATGCTCCTGCATATTTAAGAGCAGTTTTGCTTCGGTTCCTGAAAAAGCCTGTTCACAGGAATAGCCTTCTTTGGATAATGCCTCCTGAAGCAAATTATTGATATTGGTATCATCTTCTACGATCAGTATTTTTTGCATGCTTGTCCACTCCTCTGTTTTATACTGTGAAAACATTATATTTTTGTATTATATCACAGAATTTATGCTAATCGCATAAATTCGCGTGGTATGTCTGGGTTTTCTGTGACCTTCGCTCGCAAAAAACACCTTGCTGGATATTATCAGTAAACAGTAACGAAAAAACAGTCTGCCTTTATAGAAAATATTTCCATAAAGACAGACTGTTCTTCATATTCACACTAATTATATTTTCTGAGCATAATTATCTTGCGAAAATCTCAGATAACTCCGGTGTGGACTGCGTTCCATGACAAGCAAAGACTGTTATTAGAGGCTTACGCTTCCGGCGGTAGCTCATTCTTCTTAATGACAGCTATGGCTTCCACATCCATGCTCACCACATGTATGTCCTTCCCCGTGGCTGTGCTCGTGATGAGAACACTTCACATCCGGATTATAATCCAGTGTTTTATTAATAAAAGCTTCCACCGCTTTATCTGCATCTCCGGAAACTCCTCCAAACAGCTTAATGCCTGCTGCCGCTAATGCTGTCTGCGCGCCGCCTCCGATTCCGCCACAGATCAAAACATCTGCGTTCAATGCATTAAGAACTC
>ERZ857969.484-NODE-484-length-66402-cov-3.981702_pt1 | contig 66402 bp, 61 predicted proteins | sample MGYA00519864_ERZ857969 | MGnify/ENA primary metagenome ERZ857969 (study PRJEB31778, sample SAMEA3449382) | human gut metagenome | biome: human gut; feature: human-associated habitat; material: faeces | place: United Kingdom | collected 2010/2012 ...
AGAAAAAGCTTCAGACCCATTCTGGGACGATATGGCAGAAATCTTACTAAAATCTTTAATTTGGTATTTAATATCTACAAGACCACCAGAAGAGCAAAACTTAGCTAGTTGTGCAGAACTAGTTAGAGCTGCAAACGATAGTGGCGGAACAAGCTTGTTAGGAGATTTAATTAACGAATTAGATTATACACATCCTGCAAGGAAAAACTATAAATCAATCGAAATAGCACCAGAAAAAACAAGAGGTTCTATTTTAAGTACATTGCAATCAAGATTAGGTAAATTTGATAGTAAAGACATAGCAGACCTAACATCTTCAGATACTATAAACTTTGAAGAAATTGGCCAAGAAAAAACAGCTGTATATGTTGTTTCTTCAGACACACATACAACATATAATTTCTTACTTACAATTTTCTTCTCACAAATGATACAACAATTATATGACTATGCAGACAAAGCTGGTGGAAAGCTACCAGAAAAAACATTCTTTATACTAGACGAGTTTGCAAACATAGGTCAAATACCAGACTTCGATAAGAAAATATCTACATCAAGAAGTAGGGGAATATCATTTAGTGTTATATTACAAAACTTAGACCAATTAGAAGCAGTTTATGAAAAATCTTACGAAACTATAATTGGTAACTGTGATACCCATGTATTCTTAGGAAGTAACTCTACTAAAACATTAGAGTATTTTTCTAAAGCATTGGGTGAAAAGACAATTACAAGAGATAGTCATTCAACAAACCGTGATAAAGGTGGTTGGAAATCTGGTTCTAGTGATTCTGACCAAATTATGGGAAGAGCATTACTTACACCGGACGAATTAAGACGATTCGACAATGATATGTGTATTATATTTGTTAAAGGTGTAAGACCAATTAAAGCAAATAAATTCTATTATTTTAGAAAGCCAATGGGAAGAGAGATGGCTAGACTAGAAATAAGCCATAATGATGCAGAAGTAGGAGAAAGAGGAGAATGGAGAATATTTAACCCAGCAAATCCTTATTCAGAAAGTACAAATATTCAAGCGCAAGATTTAAAAGTAGAATCATTAGATGATTTATTTGCAGATGAAGAGCCAGCCTCTAAAAATACACAAGAAAAAGTAACAACATCAAATACGAATAACAATGCTTTTAGTAATATAGAAAGTATTCCAAAAAAAGAAGCAAAACCAATGGAAATACCATTAGAAGACAATAATGAGGAAGTAAATAATATAGATCTAGAAAAAGCATTAGAGGCAAAATTCGACGAATTATTTGGAGCAGATGACGATTAAGATTACTTTTAACGGGATTGGGTGATGGTCCTTAAAATCCAAGTTTAAATTATATAGATAAATTATAAAAAAGAATAGCTTGTGCTATTCTTTTTTAAATGCAAGATATTGGAGAATAATAATCTTGTATAAAGAGTCGAAATATAGTATAATATATGTGCATTTTATACAAAAATAACAGTATAATATTTATAATAATTATAAAAAAATAACATCAAAATATTATAATTGTTTAACTAACATAAAAGGAGAAAAAATTGGAAACAACAGAATTAAGAATAGTAGAAAATAAGAAAAATTTAAAAGTAGGAACAGTTTTAGGAATAGTATTTATAAGTTTTATATTAATATTTTTTATTTTATTTTTAGGAATCACATTATATATATCATCAAGTGATAAAATTATAACAGGTATGTATATACAAGGAGTAGAAGTATCGGGATTAACGCAAAAACAAGCAATAGAAAAAGTTCAAAATGAATTTAAAAAAGTGTTACCTAACAATTTAACAGTAGTACATAAAGAATACGAAACACAGCTAAATTTAGAAGATTTAGGGACAGATTTAAACATAGAAGAAGCAGTAAATAGAGCTTATAATATGGGAAGAGATAGCAATATTTTTAAAAATATGGGTACAATAACAAAAAACTTAGTAACAGTTAATAACTTAGGAATTAATGTTACACTAAACAAAGAGCAATGCACAAATATATTAAATGATATATCAACAAAACTACCAGATACAGTAATACAAAGTAGTTATTATGTAGAAGGAAATAAATTAATTATTACAAGAGGAAAAGTAGGAAATGTAGTAGATATAGAAAAGACTATAAACGACATAAAAAATAAAATTCAAGACTTTTCGTATGCAAGCAAAAAAATCGAGCTTTCAACAATAGAAAAGAAACCAGAAGAAATAAATATAGATCAAATACATAGCGAAATATATAAAGAGCCTATAGATGCATATTATTCAACAAACCCATATGTTGTGCATCCACATGAAAATGGTGTAGACTTTAAAATATCTATAGATGAAGCAAAAGCTTTGTTAAATGAAGAAAAAGATGAATACGAAATACCATTAAAATATAGTTCACCAAAAGTAACTACAAATATGATTGGAACAGAAGCATTTCCAGATTTATTAGGAAAGTTTAGTACAACTTATAGTGCTAAAAATGCAAACAGAACAACAAATTTAAGACTAGCAGCAGAAAAAATTAATGGTACAGTTTTAATGCCAGGGGAAATATTTTCATATAATACAGTTGTAGGAAAAAGAACAATTGCAGCAGGTTATAAAGAAGCCGCAATGTACCAAAATGGAGAAGTAGTAGATGGTTTAGGTGGGGGAATTTGCCAAATATCTACAACGCTATATAATGCAGCACTATATGCAAATATGGAAATAGTAGAAAGAAGAAACCATCAATTTGTACCATCATATTCTAAAGCAGGAAGAGATGCAACTGTTGTGTATGGTTCGATAGACTTTAGGTTTAAAAACACAAGAAATTATCCAGTAAAAATATTATGCACTGTAAGTGGTGGAGTTGCAAAATGTGAAATTTATGGGTTAAAAGAAAATCCAGATTACGATGTAGAAATAACTTCACAAGTTACAGAAACAACATCAACAAGCATTAAATCTGTTACATATAAAACAGTAAGGCAAAATGGGCAAGTAATAAGCTCAGAAAGAATTAACAGGGATACATATAAAAGACATTAGAAAAATATAAATTTTAGGAGGAAACAATGTACTTAATTGTAGGACTAGGAAATCCAGAAAATGAATACGCAAACACGAGGCATAATATGGGTTTTGATGCAATAAACCATTTAAGCAGAAAACTTAACATAAATGTTAACAAAGAAAAATTTAAAGGCATATATGGTGATACAATCTTAAATGGCGAAAAAGTAATATTACTAAAGCCACAAACATATATGAATTTAAGTGGAGAGTCGATTATACAATTTAAACAATTTTATAAAATTCCACCTGAGAATATTATAGTAATATATGATGATATAGACGTAGACGTAGGAAAGATAAAAATTAGGAAAAAAGGTGGTCCAGGATCACATAATGGAATGAAGTCAGTTGTAAAAGAGCTAAAATCCGAAGATTTTCCTCGTATTAGAGTAGGAATAGGAAAGCCTATGTTTAAAGAAATGATGATAGGTTATGTGTTAGAAAAATTAAATGGGAATGAAAGAGAAATATTAGAAGAATCAACAAAATTAGCTGCAAATGCTGTATATGACATTATAACTTCTGGTATAGATAAAGCGATGAACATGTACAACTAAAGGAATTGTTATATGATATCATTTATTATTGGACATAAAGACTGAGTATGTTTAAACAACCAGTAAAGTATAAAACTATTCATATATAATTAGAAAGGGAAACTATGCAAGAGTTAAGAATAAAAGTTGATGCAAATGAAAAAACTGTAATATTGCTAAATAATTATAAAATAGTAGAACAATATACGATAGATAAAGAAAATATAGAAGGAAATATATATTTAGGTGTAATAAAAAATATAGTTCCAGGCTTAAAAGCAACTTTTGTGGATATTGGGAAAAGCAAAAATGCTTTTATTCACTTCGAAGATTTAGGTAAAACAAAAGATGAAATAAAACTTAATGAAACAATATTAGTTCAAGTTCAAAAAAATGCTGTAAAGCAAAAGGGTGCGAAACTTACTACCAATATAAAATTAACTGGAAGGCAAATTGTTTTAATGCCTCAAACAGATTTTATAAGTGTATCTAGAAAAATAGAAGATGAACAGAAAAGAGAAGAATTAAAAGAAATAGCAAAAAAATATTTACCCAAAAATTGTGGAGCAATTATAAGAACAAACTGTATTTTGGCAACAGAAGAAGAGATTAAACAAGATATAAAAATGTTAATTAACAGATGGGAAAATATAAAAAATATTGCCAAGAAAAAGATTAAAAACGTGCCATGCATAATAGAGGAAGAAAGTAGCATTGTAAAATCTTTAATATTATCTACAGTAGATTCAAAAATGAACAAAATTACAACAAATAATGAAGAATATAATAAGGAAATATTAAATTTTTTAAAAATGCACAATTTAGAAAGCAGAATAGAATTAGAATATGAAAATGATGTATTCGAAAAATACACAATAGAAAAAGAATTACAAAGCTTAAAAAATAATAAGGTTTGGTTAAATTGTGGTGGACAAATTGTTATAGACAAAACAGAAGCGTTAACAGCAATAGATGTTAATTCTGGTAAGTGTATAGGAAAAAATAATTTAGAAGAAACTATTTTAAAAGTAAATATAGAATCTGCAAAAGAAATAGCAAAGCAAATAAGATTAAGAGATATAGGTGGAATAATAATAGTAGATTTTATAGATATGGAGAAAGATGAAAGTAAACAAAAGTTGCTAAATTGCATAGAAGAAGAAGCAAAAAAAGACAGAGCAAAAGTACAGATAGAAGGTTTTTCGAAACTAAATTTATTGGAACTTACACGTAAACAACTTTATGGAAAAGAATAAACAGGGATTAAGGCACAGTCCTATTTTTTCCGGTTGAATATATAATAAAAGATGAAATGTAGTTAAAAAATAGAATCGGGATTTTAAGGACCGTCCCCGAATCCCGATTCGGGTTATGTATATGGAAGGAGTAGAATATGAAAGTAGGTTTTGTATCGTTAGGATGTTCTAAGAATTTAATAGATACGGAAATTGCTATTGGCATACTTAAAGAACATGGAATGGAGATTGTAAGCAATCCCGAAGATGCTGAAATGATTGTAGTAAATACTTGTGGTTTTATAGACCCTGCAAAGGAAGAAGCTATAAATACTATTTTGGAAATGGCTGAATATAAAAAAGGAAAATGCAAGTATTTGATTGCTATGGGGTGCTTAGTTCAAAGATATACAGATGATTTAAAAAAAGCGTTACCAGAAGTAGATTTGTGGATAAGATTAGAAAATTATGAGGATTTTTATTCTAATATAGAAAGATTACTAAATAATAATATTAATAATACAGAAAAGTATGGTGAGCTTGTAAGTTATCCAAAAAATCCTTTTCCACTACCTAGTAAAGAAGAATTTTTGGGTAGGGAAATTTCTACAGGTGAAAACTTTGCTTATTTAAAAATAGGAGAAGGGTGTAGCAATAGGTGTACTTATTGTGCAATTCCTTTTATTAGGGGTCCGTTTATAAGTAGACCAGAAGAAGATATAATAGAAGAAGCAAAATTATTAGCTAAAAAAGGAATAAAAGAATTAGTAGTTATAGCGCAAGATACTACTAAATATGGTTTAGACTTATATAATAAGCCAATGTTTGCAGATCTTTTAAGAAAGCTTTGTAGGATAGAAGGAATAGAATGGATTAGATTTTTATATTCATATCCAGAAGGAATTGATAACGACTTAATACAAGTTGTTAAAGAAGAAGATAAAATTTGTAAATATTTTGATATTCCAATACAACATATTTCTAATACTGTTTTAAAAAGAATGAATAGAAAAACTAGTAAAGAGAACATACAAAATGTTATTGGTAAAATAAGAGAGAATATTCCAAATGCAATAATTAGAACAACAGTTATGGTTGGATTTCCAGGTGAAACGAAAGAAGATTTTAATGAACTGTATGATTTTGTAAAAAGTGTAAAATTCGAAAATTTAGGTGCATTTACATATTCTAAAGAAGAAGGAACACCTGCAAGTAGATTAAAAGACCAGGTTCACCCAATGACAAAAAAATCTAGGTATAACAAGATAATGCAGTTACAACAACAAATATCTAAAGAAAACTTGGCTAAATTACAGGGAAAAGAAATTAAAGTATTAATAGAAAATAAAACATTTGACGAAAAGTATTATGTTGGAAGAAGCGAAACACAAGTTCCAGATATAGATGGAATGGTATATATAAAAAATAATAAAGAACTTAAAATAGGAAGTTTCATAAATTGCAAAGTAATAGATACAAGAGAATATGACTTGATTGCAGAAATTTTAAAGAAAGATTAACTATTATTATCAAAAAGTTATAACAAAAAAATAAGCGTACCTTAGTTTTTATAAAGATTTAAGGTACGCTTATTTATATAATTTTAATAATTTTCTGCGTTTATTTCGAAGAATGATTGTGGATGGTTACAAACAGGGCATACTTGTGGAGCTTCTGTACCAACAACTATATGACCACAGTTTCTACATTTCCATATAACGATGCTTCCTTTTTTGAATACTTCACCATCTTTAATATTTTCTAAAAGTTTTCTATATCTTTCTTCATGGTGTTTTTCTACTTCTCCAATTGCTCTAAATTTTGCAGCAATTTCTTTAAATCCTTCTTCTTCAGCTTCTTCGGCAAATTTTTTATACATATCTGTCCATTCATAATTTTCGCCAGCAGCAGCATCTGCTAGATTTTGCATTGTATCTCCAATTCCATTTAAATATTTAAAATGAATTTTGGCATGTTCTTTTTCATTATCTGCTGTTTCTAAAAATAATGCAGCAATTTGTTCATATCCTTCTTTTTTTGCAACACTTGCAAAATATGTATATTTATTTCTTGCCTCAGATTCACCTGCGAATGCAGCTTTTAAATTAGCTTCTGTTTTTGATCCTTTTAAGTCCATAATTTACCTCCTATTATTTAACTTGTGACTATATAATATATCAAAAAAATAGACAAGTCAAGAAAAGAAAATTAGTAAAAATGTCAGAAAAACTGTAAGATAGATATTTAGGTAATATTAGCATAAAAAATATTGTTAAATAGGATTTTTAATAATATAATATTATAAAGTTAACATATGGAGGAGTAAAATGACTAATTTGCAAAGGACGAAACAAGCATATGCAGAAATAGATGCTTTTATAGAGATTTTACCAGAAGACAAAAAAAGAAAAATTCCAAAAAATATGAAAGAATTTTTTAAAGAACAAAAAGATAAGGGATACAAAAAAGAAATAGATATTAATATACCTGTAGAAGAGCAAAATTTAAAAGAAGAAACGTTGGCATTAATAGCACTACTATATATAAAATATATTTGTGAAGATGAAGAAGAGAAGCAAAATTTGAAAAAAATATATGCAGAAAATGAAAGTAGATATAGAAAAGAAAAAAAAGAGAAATATAGTGAAGAAAAAATAATGCAAAAGCGAAATGAAGATTTAGCTAGTGAGTGCGATCAATCTTTGCAAAATTCAATTAATAATAAATCTAAAGCTTTAATAGAATACAAAGAGCCTATCTTAAAAAGGATTATGAATAAAATAAAAAGTCTGTTTAAACGAAAATAGAATATATAGAAAAATACAATACTATAAGCTTTTACAAATAATTAAGAGATATTGCATTTTTCTATACTAAAGTAAGCTAAAATCTTATAAGAGTATAAATTAAAATAATATATTTATACTACTACTATATTTTAAATAATAATATTATAAATACTAGTAGTTATAAAACATATAAAAATTCCACATAAAGTTGGTAACAAGAAAGAAACGAAGGTCCATTTTAAACTTTTGGTTTCTTTTTTTATTGTTAGTAATGTAGTACCACATGGAAAATGTAGCAAGGTAAAAATCATTACATTAATTGCAGTAAGCAAGTTCCAACCATTTTCCACTAAAATATTTCCAATAACACTAACATTTTCTATGTCTAATAATTGTTTATTTCCTAAATATCCCATTAAAATTATTGGTAATACTATTTCGTTAGCGGGAATACCTAAAATAAAACCAGCTAAAATATATCCATCTAACCCAATCAATTGTGCAAAAGGATTTAAAGAATTTGCAATAAAATCTAAGATAGATATATTACCTATGTTTATATTAGAAAATAGCCATATTACGATTCCAGCTGGAGCAGCTACAGCTATGGCTTTACCAAGAATAAATAATGTTCTATCTAATAATGAACGAACTAATATTTTACCAATTTGTGGAGTTCTATAAGGTGGCAATTCTAAAGTAAAAGAAGAAGGTAAACCTTTTAGAACAGTTTTAGAGAGTATTTTAGATACCAATAAAGTTAACAAAATTCCTAACAAAACAACTAACATAACAGTAATTGCGGCAACAAAACCAGATAGCATGCCAGCTATAGAACCAGAAAAAAATATTGTTGCTACAGTTATTAAAAAAGGAAATCTGCCGTTACAAGGAACAAAGCAATTAGTAAGAATTGCAATTAATTTTTCTCTTGGAGAATTTATTATTCTTGTTCCAACAACAGCTGCAGCATTACAACCAAATCCCATACACATTGTAAGAGCCTGCTTACCAGATGTGCATGCACATTTAAAACATCTGTCTAAATTAAAAGCAATTCTAGGTAAAAATCCTAAATCTTCTAATATAGTAAACAAAGGAAAAAATATAGCCATTGGTGGTAACATAACCGATATTACCCATGTAACAGTTTGATATACTCCATCTACCATAATGCTTGTAAGCCATTCTGGTGAGTTAATATATTCAAAGCAAATTAGTAATTTTCCTTTTAAAATTTCGAAAAAGCTTGAAAGCATTTGTGAAGGGTAATTGGCACCAACTATGGTAATCCAAAACAATAAGCATAGGAATAGCAACATAATAGGTATTCCAAATTTTTTAGAAGTAAGAATTTTATCAATTTTGATCGTTTTTTTGGTGTAATTAATATCTTTGTATGTGCAAACTTTTTTGCTAATGTATTCACATCGCTTTAAAATGCTATTAAGAAGAGAAGTTTCTATGTTGTCGCTTGTAATGTCATTTCGAGCAAGTAAACATGAAATTTCAGCTAATTTGGAATTAATTTTATCGGTATTTAAAAGTATATTAAAATTTTTAGAAATAGAGTTAATTAAATCAGTATTGTTACATATCAATTTTAAGGCAATCCACCTAGAAATAAATGTAGGAGATTTAATTTGTGGAATAAGCAAATTTATACTATCTTCTATACATGGCAAATATGTAACACAATTTGGATTATAAGAAACTTGATTTAAGCACATATTAAGTATTTCATTTTTTAAATTAATTAATGTCTTTTTCTTTTTACCAATTGTACCAACAACAGGTACGCCAAGTAAAGAAGAGAGTAATTTTAAATTTATATGTATACCTTTCTTTTTAGCTTCGTCTAATAAGTTCACACATACAATTATATTACTAGTAACTTCCATTATTTGAAATACTAAGTTTAGATTTCTTTCTAAAGAAGTTGCATCAACCACAATTACTACAGCATCTAAAGGTTCAAAACATATAAAATTTCTAGCTATTTCTTCTTCTTCAGAATTGGACATAAGAGAATAAGTACCAGGAATATCAACAACATTAAAATTGTAATTTTTAAACTTATAAAGTCCTTCACAATTACCAACAGTTTTGCCAGTCCAGTTACCAGTGTGTTGGTTCATACCAGTTAAACTATTAAAAATAGTAGATTTCCCAACATTAGGATTTCCGACAAGAGCTAGTTTATAAGAAGACATAAAATCACCTCTTTATTTTATAATATGAAAATGTAAAAATATAGTTACAAAAACTTCAGATACAATGAACCCAGGGGATGAGACCTCGAACTTGGTAAATGGGTTTAGATTTTCACAATAATATTTTTTGTATCTTCATTTCTAAGTGCAATTATTGTTCCTCTAATTAAATAAGCTGTAGGGTCTTTAAAAGGACTCCTAAATACAGGAGTTATATTAGAATTTTCTATAATGCCTAAATCTAGTAATCTTCTTTTTATATTATAATTGCAATTAATACTTATAATTTTTGCTTTTTTTCCTATTGGCAAATTACTTAGTAAGCAAGTTTTCATAGTAAACACCACCATTTAAATAATATAATATTATGATTAAAATAAAGTAAAATCACTTATAGTAAACATAATTTATAATGTATAATATGCAAAAATAAAAGGTATTGACAAATAAAAATAATAATATAAAATAAGAAAAAACATAGAAAAAGGAGAGGTAAAAATGTCAAATAAAATAAGAGGATTTGAAGTTGCTAAAGGATTTGAAGATTGTAATATAAATATTCCTGTAAGAAAAACAAAATATTCAGCAGGCTATGATATGGAAGCTGCAGAAGATGTTATAGTACCAAGTTTTAAGAAAGGGGATAAACCAACTTTAGTAAAAACAGGGCTTAAAGCATATATGCAAGATGATGAAGTTTTAATGTTATATAATAGAAGTTCTAACCCAAAGAAAAAGGGATTAATATTAGCAAATAGTGTAGGAGTAGTAGATAAAGACTATTATGGAAATTCAGATAATGACGGACATATTATGTTTGCTTTTTATAATATTAAAGATGAAGATATAGAAATAAAAAAAGGAGAAGCAATAGGACAAGGTGTATTCCAAAAATATCTAGTAGTTGATGACGATATTGCAGAGGGAACAAGAGTAGGTGGATTTGGTTCTACAAATAAATAAAAAAGATATCCACGATTTATGCAAGCAAAAAGTTGTATAAAATAACCTAAGATTTATTTTAAATAAACATAAAAAAATATATATCCTATAAAATCTAGTAATGCTAACGGTTACAACGGTTTTGGGGCTTAAAAGCGATTACCAAAAGTTTTGACTTTTGGTAATTTTTGTAGTATAATAAATATGTTGATAATCGAATAGACATTGAAAGGAGTGACTTGCATGTTTAATGTAGGCGATAAAATTGTTTACCCTATGCATGGGGCTGGTGTAATAGATGCAATAGAAGAAAAGGATATCTTAGGGGAGAAGCAAGCTTACTATATACTAAAGATGCCGGGAGAAGTTAAGGTAATGGTACCAACAGCTAAAGCAGAAGAAATAGGGGTAAGAAGCATTATAGATAAGAGCAGTGCCGAAAAAGTATTCAGAGTTTTAGAGTCAGACGAAACAGAAATGTCTATGAACTGGAACAAACGTTATAGAGATAACATGGATAAAATGAAAAGTGGAGATATTTATAAAATAGCAGATGTTGTAAGAAACCTAAGCTTTAAACAAAAGGAAAAAGGTTTATCTACAGGGGAAAAGAAAATGCTATCAAATGCTAAACAAATTTTAGTAAGTGAATTAGTTCTTACAGAACATGCTTCACAAGGCGAAATAGAACAAATGGTAGAAAGTAAAATTTCAACATCATATGAAGAATATAAAATAGATGCAAATATATCTGCTTCAGACATAAGTAGCGACATAGTAAGCAAATTTATACCATTTAATTCAGACGAAATAGAAAATAAAAAAGTATCTAATAACTAACAAAAGAGAGAAAGTAAATTTCTTTCTTTTATTTTTTTGCTAAAAAATTTATAAAACTATAGTTTTGTATACATAAAAGAAGGATTTATTGTTAAGTTGTCGAATATTAATTTATAGAGGAATTTTGCGCCATAAAGCAAAAAAGAGGAAAAAAAGTATTTATAAAATAAAAAGCAAAATTCCTCCTAAAAGAAAGGTAGGAAAATGATACGATATAGTGATGAACTTATAGATGAAATTAAAAACAATAACGATATTGTAGACGTTATATCACAATATGTACATTTAAAAAGAAGTGGAAGAAATTATTTTGGACTTTGTCCTTTCCACAACGAAAAATCACCTTCCTTTGCAGTTTCTCCAGATAAGCAAATATTTCACTGTTTTGGTTGTGGAGTAGGTGGAAATGTAATTCATTTTATAAGTAAGATAGAAGGAATTAATTTTAGAGAGTCAATAGAACTACTTGCAGAAAGAGCAAATATAGTATTGCCAAAACTAGAAAATGTTGGTGATAATAAAACACAAGAATTAAAGGAGAAAATATACCAAATAAATAAAGAAACAGCATATTTTTATCACGAAAATTTGTACAAGCCAACAGCTAAAATGGCTCAAGAATATGTTAAAAAAAGAAAATTAAATAATTCTACATTAAAAGAATTTTTAATAGGATATTCGGGAAATTTTAATGAATTGTATAATTTCTTAAAATCTAAAGGATTTTCAGATGAAGCAATTTTGGCATCAGATTTAGTAAACAAAAATGATCGTGGTCAATATATAGACAGATTTAGACATAGGCTAATGTTTCCTATACAAGATGTAAGGGGAAGAATTATAGCATTTGGAGGAAGAGTTTTAGATGACTCAAAACCAAAGTATATAAATTCACCAGAAAATTTAGTATATAGTAAGGGAAGACATTTATTTGGTTTATATAATGCAAAAAAACATGATACAAAAAAAATCTTAATAGTAGAAGGTTATATGGATGTAATATCATTACATCAAAGAGGAATAACAAATGTAGTGGCATCTTTAGGAACAGCAATGACAGAGGCGCAAGGCAGGCTCTTAAGAAGAAGTTCGGAGCAAATAGTTTTAGGTTATGATGCTGATGGGGCTGGTCAAGAAGCTATTATAAGAGGGCTAGAAATATTAAGAAATTTAGGTTGTGATGTTAGAGTTTTACAAATCTCTGGTGCCAAGGATCCAGACGAATATGTTACAAAATATGGTCCAGAAAGACTAGTAAAATGTATTGATGATGCAATATCTTTGGTAGAATTTAAAGTAAGAGTTTTAAAGAAAAACTTAAACATAGAAAATACAAGTGATAAAATAAAATTCTTAAATGAAATTGCTAAAATATTGGCAAAAGTTGAAAATAGTATGGAACAAGAAATATATATAGAAAAAATTTCTAAAGACTACGATATTTCGAAAGATGCATTGTATTCTGAAATAAAGAAGATATTATATCCTAAAAATGCTAATTCAAAGGTTTTAGAAAAAAGGAATATTCAGTATAACATTCCTAAAAAAGAAGATACTAAAATTAGCGAATCTAGATTAAAAAGAGAAAACACAATAATTGCAATGCTTCTTATGTCAAATGTAAATGTATATTCTAAAATAAAAAATAAAATAAAGCCAGAAGATTTTAAACTAGAAAAGAATAAGAAAATTTTAGAAAAAGTTTATGGTGAATATGAAAAAGGCATTACAGAAATATATGATGTTTTAAATTTATTCGAAGAAGAAGATATTATAAATCACATAACAGAAATTATGGCAAAAGATTATGGTATTACAGATATAGACAAAGGAATAGATGACATATTAAGTACATATGAAAGAGAAAATTTAAAAGATAAAAGAGATGAAATATTAAGAGCTTTAGAAGATTCTACACTTAATAATGAAAGTAAGTTAAAGCTAGAGAGAGAATTAAATGACATAATTATTAAACTTGCGAAATAATTAGGAGGTTATAATGAAAAAAATAGAAGGACAAGGAGAAATAACAGAGAAAAATAATGCTCAAGAATTAGAAAGAGCAGAAACAGAAAAAAAAGTAAAAAGAATTTTAGAGTTTGCAAAGAAAAATAAAAGAATAACTTATGGTGATTTGGCTGCAGAGTTAGACGAATTATCAACAGAACAAATGGAAAGAGTATTTGATGCTCTAGAAAAAATGGGTGTTGATATTGGTAGAGATGACGACGAACTAGATGAAGAAGGTCCAGACGAAGAAGATTTACAAGAAGTTGAAGATTTAAAATTAGATGAAATTGATGTTGCAGGTTACGAAAGTAGTAACATAGATGATCCAGTTAGAATGTATTTAAGAGAAATAGGAAAAATTCCACTTCTTACATATGAAGAAGAATTGGATTTAGCAAAAAAAGTTTTAGAAGGTGATGAAGAAGCTAAACAAAAATTAGCAGAGTCAAACTTAAGACTAGTAGTAAGTATTGCTAAAAAATATGTTGGTAGAGGAATGTTATTTTTAGATTTAATACAAGAAGGTAATATGGGTCTTATAAAAGCTGTAGAAAAATTTGACTATACTAAAGGATTTAAGTTTAGTACTTATGCAACATGGTGGATAAGACAAGCAATTACAAGAGCTATAGCAGACCAAGCTAGAACTATAAGAATTCCTGTACACATGGTAGAAACTATTAATAAATTAATTCGTACATCTAGACACTTATTACAACAATTAGGAAGAGAGCCAACGCAAGAAGAAATTGCAGAAGAAATGGAAATGCCAGTTGAAAGAGTAATGGAAATTCAAAAAATTGCTCAAGATCCAGTTTCTTTAGAAACACCAATTGGTGAAGAAGATGATAGCCATTTAGGAGATTTTATTAAAGATGAGGATTCTCCAGAGCCACAAGATTCTGCAGCATATACTTTACTAAAAGAGCAATTAGAAGAAGTTATGAGTACTTTAACAGCTAGAGAAGCTAAGGTTTTAAAATTAAGATTTGGTTTAGAAGATGGAAAAGCTCGTACACTAGAAGAGGTTGGTAAAGAATTTAAAGTAACTCGTGAAAGAATTAGACAAATAGAAGCAAAAGCTTTAAGAAAATTAAGACATCCAAGTAGAAGTAAAAAATTAAAAGACTATATGAGCTAATACAAAGATAAGAGTAAAACTTATAAAACAAATAGAAAAAAATTGCTTACATTTAATTAGCAGATATCAATACACAGTAAACGCCTTAAAAACATTGACTTTAAGGCGTTTTTATGTTATAATTGCACTAGCTATGGAATAAATAGTAAAGTGAGGTGAAAATCTTAGAAAACTCTAAGAGAACAAAATGAAAAATAATGTAGTAACTAATAAGAAAAATATATTTGAAATAATAAAAGATGCAGTAGGTGGAAGTTTTATAGAATTCTTTAAAGCTTTAGGAAGTACAGAACCAGACGACATTCAAGAAGAAATTACAAGTCCAGCATTAAAAGCACAAGTAGCAGGAATAGAAGGAACAATTTTAGATGGAGACGATTATATAGAGGTACCTGCAGGAAAAACAGTAAAATTTAATGGAATGAATGAATATAGAAGAAATGTAAACGTAGATAAAGTAGTAAAAAAACATAATGAAAAGGTAAATAAAATTGACAATCTACAAGAAAAAGGTGAAGAAAGAACAAGAGGAGCAAGATAAATTTAATAGATAAAAAGAGAGCAAAATTCGCAAGCGAATTTGCTCTCTTTTTGAGGTATTTAGAAACATTTTTAACAAATTATTTCTTTCTAGAAAAAATGCTATACACTAATATATTTGCAAAGACTCCAAGTCCAACGGTATAAAAGAAAACTTCTAATACTTGGAACAGATAAATGTTTGAATGAATTATAAGGTTAAAAAGTATGTAACCTACAACAGCTCTAATACCATAGCCAATTGCATTTACTATAATGTTAGCCTGATGAGTTATTAAATTCTCCCGTATACTCCGTTTTTTCATAAAATTACCTCCATTTTTGAATTATATAATACTTATATAATAGCATAAATTTTATGTAAATGCAAATATTGTAATATGTAAGTATTCAAGTAAAATATTATTTTTTCATAATCCTTTGAATATATAATTCATACGGATTAGAATTAATATGTGTTGTTATATGAGCTATTCCAGGCATATTTTGTATGTACTCTACTATTGCTTTAATATCTGTGTCGGTTTTTATATCAATAGAAGCAGGTATAGGATTATTAGTACTATTAAAATCATTTAATAAATTTTCATTTTCTCCTAAATTACTTTTAAATCTTTCTAAAGCTTTTTCTTTCGAAACATATTCAAGTTCTATATTATCACATTTTTCAATTAGTTCGTTTTTTATATTTTCTATTTGCTCTTCTGTTATGTCATCTTTTAAATATATTTCCATTGTAGAAGCAATTGCATTATAATTTTTATATACTTGTACATTAAATAAAATAATAATTATTAAAAAAATAAAAACGATTAATATTATTATATTTTTCTTATTTATATTTTTCTTAATGCTTTTTAAAAAGTCAATTTCTTTAATTTGTTTTTTGTCATTAGAATCCTGCTTAATTTCTTCTAAAATTTTTTTACATTCATCACATTTCTTTAAATGTTCTTCTACTAATTCTTTAGATGTGTTACTCAAAATATTATCATTATAGCTAAATAATAAATCTTTAACAAGATCGCACTCATTTTTCATTTTCTAATTCCTCCTTTAATTTTTGCTTACCGCGAAAGAATACAACTCTTGCCCAGTTTGATGTTTTATCCATAATTTCAGCAATTTCACTATATTCAAAATTTCCGAATATTCTTAAATACATTACATTTCTAGTAGTTTCGTCAAAACTTTGTAATTTCTTAAATAATTTTATTTTGGTTTCTTTATTACAAAAGTTGTCTTCTATTGATTCTTGTATAAATAATGTATTTTGTAATACATCTAAAGGTATTTCTTTTTTACATTTTTCTTTTTTTAATCTTTTATACCATATGTATTTGCTAATTTGACATAACCAAGTTGATATTTTGCATTCACCTCTAAACTTATTTATATCTTTTACAGCTACTAAAAAAGTTTCTTGGACAATTTCTTCAGTTGTAACTTCATCTCCAGTTAAGCAGAATACATATTTGTAGACAATTTCACTATACTTTTTATATATTGCGTTCATATCCTGCATAACGTTTTCCTCCTTTCACTTATTTAGTATCATTTATTGTTTTTTTGTTACAAAAAATATTAATTAAATTTAAAAGAGATAATATTTTAATAACAAATGATGTTAAAATATTATCTACTTTGAATTTTACTTTTTACTTAATTTTTTATAAATAAACAAATATAAAAGAATTAAAAGTGCTGAGATAAGAAAGACAAAATAAAAATTAAAAAAACTGTTTGTAGAATTTTTTACATCTTCATAAATTTGAGGATAATGAGTGGAATATGTATAAATTTCAGCAAGTAAAATAATTAATACTCCCGAAGTTTCAAGTGTTTTACTTATTGATTTATTTTTAAATGGCAACCATGTCCCTATAAAAAATAAGATAACAGATGCTGTACTTAATGGATTAAATAACTTCGTAAAAATAGAAATTTCTTGAACCTCTTTTAATGCAATATATTGATAAAATAACATAGGTATTAAACAGATAATAAACACCATTGATAATATAAGTTTTCGTTTCATATATTTTATTCCCCCTTACAAACTATTTTTATAATGATAGTATAACAGTTCTTTTTAAAATAAACAATATTGTGAATACATAATATATAAATGTGAATATATAATAAAAATATAGTCAATTTTTATATATACAATAATTTTAAGATCTGAAACAACAAAAAAAATCAGTCTTTCGACTGATTTTCCTTGGTAGCGAAGATGTGATTCGAACACATGACCCTTCGGGTATGAACCGAATGCTCTAGCCAACTGAGCTACTTCGCCATTTGTTATAACAGATATTATTATAATAGCATACTTGTTTTTTGTCAATAGTAAATATGAAAAAATAATTTATATTAAAATATTTAATTTAAAGTTAAATGCTGTATTACTTTATAAGAGAATTTATTCAAGCTATTAAAAATATTTAAGAAAATTATTTCTTAAATATTTTTAATATAAATTGTTTAATTTTTTTTACAAAAGTATTTTCCTTTTTTATTTCAATTAAGCTATTTTCTTTAATAGTATTTGTGGTATTTTCTAACTTTTTAAATTTTTTATATGGATTGTATAGTTCTCTTAAACGCTCTTGTTCTTCTTTTTCATTTTCAATATAAGTTTTCATATATTCGTGTTTTTCTATTTCAGAATTACAAAAATATTGTAAATTTAATGCTGAGATTAAAGCAAGAGCTTCTCGTGAAAATTCGTAGTTTAAATTACCATTCACAACTTGTATATTCGGTTTATATGATAAATCCCTATTATTTTTTATTGTTTCATAAACTGTATTAGAAATTTTCTCTATATAGGATTTGCCTAGCATATTTAAAAATATATAAACTTCAGAATATGCTAATTTCATATTTTTTTCATAAATCATAATTCACCTCTTAACGACCTTCATCTGTTTTTTGAAGGTTAGATTCTTTTATTTTTAATAAAATTTGACTTGCTGTTTTGATTTCACTACTGGTTATTTTTTTATCATTTCCCTGGTCTAAAGCTTGTTTTAATAAAGAAATAGAGCTACTCTCTTGACGTCTAGGTGCATCTTCTAAATATGTATGTCGCTCTTTTCCTTTCATAATTTTAACAACTGGAACACCAGCACATAATGCATATTTATATGCATCAGGTGTGTTATAATTTCCAGACATAATAAAATCGATAGGAACTCTACCACCTTTAGAACCAGGCTTAATTTTAGTAATATCCCACTCAAACCTTAAATAAGCAATTTCCGAATGAATAACAGTTCTACCAGATATATTTCCTCTAAAAGCTAACTTGTCTTTTGAAGTAGCAAACTCCATTAAATTATCTGTGCTTTCACCGTAAATGATTTAAAATTTTTCTATTATGTGAAACCATGCCATCTCCAGGTGATCGCTTGAATATAGAATTTGGATGAATTTTGTTTACATATGAAATCCAATTGTTACATTTGCTATTATTATAGTATGCAGAGATAGAAGTTAGGCCACCTTCTAATGTATTATTAATTATATAAAACTCTTCTGGTGAAATAGTAGTTGCATCTAGTTTACCTTTTGTAGCAAGTTTACTTATATTTAAATATTCTTCGCCTATGGTAGAATTAATTTTATTTAATAAAGGTTTAGAAGTAAAGCCTCTTTCTTTATGATTAAAAAAGGTGGTTTCTGTTGTGTTCAAAAAGTATACAGGTTGCTCATCTTTTTCTATATAAGATATATCATTAGTTAGTATTTTTCCTTGAGAAAAAAGTTGGGGCAAGTTTGCTATTTTTTGTCTCATTTTAATTTCGGGTTCAAATTGCTCTTTCATATATTGGTAATCTGGATTAGCTAATATTGGTTTAAAACATCTTTGAGCAAGAGGTGTTGAACCATTTCGTGTTACTCCTCCGTTTATCTCGAAGCTAACTAAGTCTGAATTTGTTATATGAAAAGTAACAGGTATACCATTATTATTATAGAAGATTGTTTCGTGAACACTAGAATTTTCTGCAACAGATATCTCTACATTATTATCTCCAAAAGCAAAAACAATTGGATTAAATTTTTCTTTTTGACTATAAGTTTTTCCATCTGACATTGTTATTGTGTAATTAGAGCCTTTATAATCGGTTGATTTAGTTATTATATCTTCTGTAGGAAGTAATGCACGTTCTTGTTTAATTCCATTAGGAGTTAGTATATGGTCAATGCATACTATAGAACCATCAGATTTCAGGATTCCTTTATAAGAACCGTTTTCACGATTTTCAGCCATTTTTTCAGCTTTTTCTAAAGTAATAGTCGAATTTAAATATTCTTTTCTATAAACTTCTGCAACTTTACTATCAATTGGTTTCATATCCAATGGAGTAATATGTTCAGTTTTGCTAAGTGCGGTATCTATTTGTTTTAGAACATCAAAATCATTAGTTTGCTCAATTATAGAGTAAAGGTAAATTGCAGATATTTCATAATCGGAAAATTCAGACGTATAAAAACTTAAATAATCTTTTAAAAAGTATTCGTGATTATAATTGTTATTTTCTCGTATATTTCCAAAATATTTAAATTTTAATAATGTTTGGCAAGACGCAGCTGCTGGTGATTCCAATATTTCCTTGTTTAGTAATTGCTCTCTAGAATTTTTATAATTTTTTAATTCTTCAATATTATGAGGAGCATTATTTAAATGCTCTACATACCATACATTTGGATCAGCTGTTTCAACATCAATAAAATTATTTAAGGTTTCTTCATCCCTTATTCTTAACAAAAAATTATCTCGTAATTCATCTGTCCAACCTGCTTTAGAGATTTCATTTAACAAATTTTTATGTTTGTCAAATGTAAGTAAACTCTCTTGTAAACCTATGGCAGAAGGAGAATAAAAATTAGTAATTTGCTCTTTATATATATTATAGAGAGTTATTAAATTAGGATTTTCTACCATTTTATCTATAACTATAGAAGAATCCATATAATAAGTTAAAAAAGTATGTACACCACCATAGCCAATAGCTTCTTGAATTCTACTATCGAAAATATTAAAAGTTGGAATATCATCTGTAGATAAAGCACGTTCTTTTAGAATGTCGGAAGCTTCTTTACCATATACTTTATCAACTAAATCTATAACTGCTTGATAATCACATTGCTCTAGATAACTGTTAATTTCATCTTCAGATAATGTATTCATTATATATTTATTAGCTCTTAATTTTTTTTCAAAATCAGCTTTATCCATTTTTCTTTTAGTACTTGTTAATTTCTCTTCTAATTCTTTATAGTCCATTTATTTTTTCCTCATTTGAATTAATTTTAGTAAATCTTTATACTCATTTGTATCTGTTTTATTGTTTTTTTCTAATACATCTTTTATTGCTAAAATTGTATTATCTAATCTTTTATTTTTGTTATCTTCCATAAAATCACCATTAAAAAATAATATATTTATATTATAGCATTAGAAAATAAAAATTGTATATTTTTTATCTAATTAATAGAATAATAATTGTTAAAAAACAAAATATATGATAACATAGCAAGAAGATTAAGTGAACATTAGGGACGCTTTTTAAAGTTCATTGTTTTAACATAAAAGTTGAACTTTAATCCCCGTCCCCAAAGTTCATAAGAAGGAGAAAAAGATGTCAGATTTTGTACATTTACATATACATAGTGAGTTTAGCTTACTAGATGGAGCAAATAGAATAAAAGATTTACCAGTAAGAGCAAAAGAGCTTGGGATGAAGGCAATGGCAATTACAGACCATGGTGTTATGTATGGAGTTATTGACTTTTATAAAGCATGTAAAAAAGAAGGTATTAAGCCAATTATAGGAGCAGAAGTGTATGTAGCTTCAAGAACAAGATTTGATAAAGAACCACAAGATAAGAGGTATTACCATTTAATATTACTTGCAAAAAATAATAAAGGGTATCAAAACTTAAGTAAATTAGTATCATTAGGATTTACAGAAGGATATTATTATAAGCCACGTATAGATTTAGAAATATTAGAAAAATATCATGAAGGAATAATTTGTTTAAGTGCATGTTTAGCAGGAGCAGTAAGCCAAGCTATATTAAATGGAAATATAGAAGAAGCAGAAGAAGTTGCAAAATGGCACAAAAATGTTTTTGGAGAAGATTATTATCTAGAAATTCAAAACAATGGTGTTAAAGAACAAGTTATGGTTAATCAAAAAATAATACAAATAGCTAGAAGATTAGATATACCAATTGTTGCAACAAACGATGCTCATTACCTAAAAAAAGAGGATGCTTATAACCACGAAGTTTTACTTTGCATACAAACAGGAAAAAGAATTACAGATGAAGATAGAATGAGATTTGAAACAGACGAGTTATATGTAAAATCTCCAGAAGAAATGAGCGAATATTTTAAAAATTTTCCAGATGCAATCGAAAACACTGTAAAAATAGCAGAAAAATGTAATGTAGAGTTTGAATTTGGACATACTATACTTCCAAATTATGATGTTCCAGAAGAATTTAATACACATTATGATTATTTTAAAAAATTATGCTATGACGGAATAAAGGTAAGATATGGGGATAATCCATCACAAGAAATATTAGATAGAGCAGAATATGAACTTAAGATTATTTCGCAAATGGGTTATGTTGATTACTACTTAATAGTTTGGGATTATATTAATTATGCAAAATCTGTAGGAATACCAGTGGGACCTGGGCGTGGTTCTGGTGCGGGTTCTATTTTAGCATATGCTATTGGAATAACAGATATAGACCCTATGAAGTATAGTTTGCTATTTGAAAGATTTTTAAATCCAGAAAGAATTAGTATGCCAGATTTTGACGTCGACTTTTGTTATGAAAGAAGAGGAGAGGTAATAGATTATGTAGAAAGGAAATATGGGAAGGACCATGTTTCTCAGATTATTACTTTTGGTACAATGTCCGCAAGAATGGTAATTCGTGATGTTGGTAGAGCTTTAGATATGCCATATGCAGAGTGTGATAAATTAGCTAAAATGATACCAAATGAACTTCATATAACGATAGATAAAGCACTAGAGCAAAACAAAGAATTAAGAGATTTATATGAGCAAGATGAAGATATTGGAAAGATGCTAGACATAGCAAGAGCATTAGAGGGAATGCCAAGGCAGGCTTCTACACATGCTTGTGGTGTTGTTATAACTAAAGAGCCAGTAGATACATATGTGCCATTATATGTAAGAGATGGACAAATATCAACACAATTTATAATGACAACATTAGAAGAGCTTGGTCTTTTAAAAATGGACTTCTTAGGTTTAAGAACTCTTACAGTTATTCAAGACGCTATAAACTTAGTAAAAGAAAATAGGGGAATAGATGTAGAGTTTGACAAAGACATGGGAGATGCAAATGTATATAAATTGTGGCAGAATGGTGAATCTGTTGGTATATTCCAATTTGAAAGCCAAGGAATGACAAACTTTATGAAAGAACTAAAGCCAGACTGTTTAGAAGACATTATAGCTGGAGTTTCATTATATAGACCTGGACCAATGGATCAAATACCAAGATACATAAAAAATAAGAAAAATCCAGAGAATGCAGAATATACACATCCTTCACTAATTCCTATTTTAAATGTTACATATGGATGTATGGTTTACCAAGAGCAAGTTATGCAAATAGTTCGTGATTTGGCAGGATATTCTTTAGGTAGAGCAGACCTTGTAAGACGTGCTATGGGTAAGAAAAAACTAGATGTAATGGCAAAAGAAAGAGAATATTTTATACATGGTCAAACAGATGAAGACGGAAATGTAATTATAAAAGGTTGTGTAAGAAATGGTATAGACGAAGCTTCTGCTAACAAAATATTTGATGAAATGGCAGAGTTTGCAAAATATGCGTTTAATAAGTCACATGCGGCTGCATATGCTGTTGTATCATATAGAACTGCATACTTAAAAGCATATTACCCAGAAGAGTTTATGGCTGCAACATTAAATAGCTTTTTAGGAAATTTAGACAAAATACCAATGTATATAGATGAGTGCAAAAGGTTAAAGATAGATATATTAAAACCAGATATAAACAAGAGTTATACTAAATTTACAGTTGATAATGGAAAAATAAGATTTGGTTTAGGTAGTATAAAAAATGTTGGAATCGCAGCAGTAAATGCAATAGTAAAAGAGAGAGAAGAAAATGGTTTATACGAAAGCTTTACAGATTTTTGTGAGAGAATGAAAAATGAAGCTGTAAATAAGAAATGTATAGAAAGTTTAATAAGAGCTGGAGCTTTTGATAAGTTTGAACAAACAAGATCAACATTACTTGCTTCTTTCGAAACTATACTAGACACAATACAAGAAACAGAAAGAAAGAGCTTTGCAGGTCAAGTTACAATGTTTGACTTAGCAATGCCAGAGGAAAACATAAAAGAACTCCAATATTCATTTAATGTACAAAAAGAATTTTCAGAAAAAGATTTACTTTCTATGGAAAAAGAGATGCTTGGAATATACATTTCTGGTCATCCATTAGAAAAGTTAAGAGAGCAAATAGAAAGAGAAACAAATGTAGACTCTATGAAGCTTAAGAAAATTGCAAATTTACAATCAACGGTTCTAGACGAAGGCGAATATATAGCAAGAAAAAATGAATATAAAGATGGACAATTTGTAAAATATGCAGGAATTATTACAAGTGTAAAGAAAAAATATACAAAAAATAATACAATAATGGCATTTGTAACAGTTGAAGATTTATATGGTACAGTAGAAATTATAGTGTTCGAAAACTGCTACCAAGAAGCTTCAAAATATTTAGTAGAAGAAAGTATTGTAATGGTAGAAGGACGATTAAGCATAAGAGAAGATGACGAGCCAAAGATAGTTGCAAGAAGCATAAAAATATTTGGCGATAACAAAAGAAAAATATTAACAATAGATATAAATGGAATGGAAGAAAAAGATAAAGATAAACTAAGAGGAATAATAAGATACTTTCAAGGCGACAAAAACAATACGCCCGTACAGATAATGGAAGATGGTGACCTAAAACCATGCGGAGCAATATATTTAACAGATGACATTTTAAAAGAAATAGAAGAGGCAATAGGGAAGGAAAGGATAGAAATATAAGAAAACGAGATTTGAGTACTGTCCTCAAATCTCGTTTTTGGTATATGAAGAACTAAGAGAGCCGATAAAAGAAAAACATGATTTAATCTCCGTTCCTCAATACAAAATCCAGAATCTGGTTCTATTTATAGCCATTCACCGTGTTTTTGTATATATTTATATTTTGCAAATTGTGCTATTATGCAGTACACAACAGGTGTTAAGAATATTAGTGCCATATATTTTATTGGAATTGCTACTAAACCAATTGCAGTACCTAGTGGAGTAAACGGTACTAATATTGCTAATAAGGAAACTATTATAGATGACATATATACAGGTTTAGAAGCATGGCTTTGTACAAATGGTATTTTTGCTGTTCTAATAATATGCATTCCAAATAGGTTTGATACAATTCCGTATGAAAACCATATTGTTTGGAACAATGCAGAATCTGCTGGTCCTAATTTGAAAACAAACCATAACATGGCAAATACAATCAAGTCAAACGCTGAACTTAGTGGACCCATAAAAATCATAAATTGTCTTATTGCACTAATGCTCCATTTTTTAGGTTTCTTTAAAGAATCAATATCTACATTGTCAAATGGTAATGTTAATTGACCAATATCATATAATAAACTTTGTACAAGTAATTGGATTGGTGTTATTGGGAAAAATGGTAACAATATACTTGCAATTAAAACAGAGGTAACTTCACCAAAATTAAAACTTACAGCAAGTTTTATATATTTTAATAAATTAGAAAATGTTTTTCTACCCTCTGTAACGCCATCTAATAAAACATTTAAATCTTTTTCTAATAAAATGATGTCCGCAGTTTCCTTTGCAATATCAACAGCTGTGTCAACAGAAACTCCAACATCAGAATTTGTAAGTGAAGGAGTATCATTTATACCATCGCCCATATAACCAACAACATTTCCACTTACTTTTAATAAACGAATAATTCTAGCTTTTTGAATAGGAGATAATTTAGCAAAAACATTATGTTTTCTTTTTAAAAGTCTAATTACACCACTGTCGGGTAGTTTGTCAATTTCACTACCTAAAATAATTTTCGAGGTTTTAATACCTACTTTTTTGCATATACAACCTGTAACTTCTGCATTATCACCAGTAAGAACAATTACCCTAATACCAGCTTCATTCATACGTTTTATAGCTCCTGCAGCAGATTCTTTAGGTGGATCTAAAAATCCAATAAAACCAGTAAGAATCATATTACTTTCATCGTTTACACTAAAGTCATTTTGACTAGTAACATTTTTTTTGCATATGGCAATAACTCTTAAGCCATCTTTATTTAAACTAACAGAAATCTTTTTTATATTCTTTTTTATCTCATTTGTAATATCAAAAATTTGGTTATTATATGAAACTTTTGTACAAATATTTAAAATTTCTTCTACAGCACCTTTAGTAATCATTTTTTTATTATTCGATTTATCTGCAACTATAACCGATAATCTTCTTCTGGAAAAATCAAAAGGTATTTCATCAACTACCAAATAATCATTTTTTAAATATTCTAATCCATTTTCTAATGCTCTATTAATTACAGCTTTATCAATATTTCCATCCAGTCCTGTTTGATGATAAGAATTTAAAAATGCATCTTCTAAAACAGAAATATCTTCATTTCCATAGATATCCAAATATTTTTCTAACACAATTTTGTCTTCGGTTAAAGTTCCAGTTTTATCGGTACAAAAAACATTCATAGACCCAAAACTTTCTACAGAATCTAACTTCTTAACAATTGTTTTTTTCTTAGACATTTGCACAGCACCTTTAGATAAACAAGAAGAAAGAATTACAGGGAGTAATAAAGGAGTAATTCCTATTGCTATTGCAACAGAAAATGTGAAAGCTGTTAATAAATCGTGTTTCCATACATTAACTATAAAAGTAAGAGGAATCATAAAAAGCATAAATTTTGTTAATAATTTACTAATATTTTCTATTCCTTTTTGAAATTCTGTTTTAGGTTTACCAGAAGTAATAGAATGTGCAACTTTTCCAAAGTAAGTATTGTCAGCAACTTTTATAACAGCACATTTAGCAGAACCACTTATAACATTTGTACCCATAAAACAAATATTATCCAAGTCAGTTATGCTTTCTAGCTCATCTATAGATTTTAAAAGGGAATTTGGAATCTTTTTTATAGAATCAGATTCACCTGTAATAGAAGATTGACCTAAAAATAAATCTTTAGATTCTAATACTCTTAAATCTGCAGGAACCATGTCACCAGCAGATAATAAAACAATATCTCCTACAGTAAAATCTTTAAAAGGAATTTTTTGTTTAGTGCAATTTCTTATAACAGTACCTTTAGTTTGTACCATAGCTTTTAATTTTTCTGCAGCTTTATTAGAACGGAATTCTTGAAAAAACTCTAAAAGTGTACTTACAAGGACCAAACAAATAATAACAATAATGTTTGCAGGATTTGGATTCTGAGGTAGTACAATATCGGTATATATTAAAACTAAAGAAATTCCTAATAATATTGCATTAAAAGGACTAAATAAACTTTCAAAAAAATAGTTATACCAACGCTTAGGCTTATTACCACTTATTTCGTTTTTACCATATGTTTTCTGGTTTTCGAGAATGTCTGAATCGGTTAGACCATTAAAATTTATATTGTATTTACTAATAAACTCATTTTTGGGAAGTAAGGAAAAATCTCCATATTCTTTTTTTACATTAAATTCTTCTATCTTTTGTGACATAAAAATCTCCTTTCAATAAAATACAACCGGGATTAAGGGATGGTCCTTAAAATCCCGGTAATTAATAAAAAATATTTTTAATTACTAAAATGCAAGAATAAAAAACACATAAGAATTAACCAAGTAGAATTTTGCAAATATCTCTTGTAGAGTATTTTTTTGCAAGTAATTTTGCATTTATCTTCATTTGCTTAAATTTATCTGGATTGTTAAGAAGTGAGTGCAAGGTTTCATCTATTGTAGTACTAGATTTTATCCAAATGCCAACACCTTTTTCTTCAAGAAATTCTGCATTTTGAAATTCTTGACCAGGAATAGGATTTATAACGATAATTGGAATACCAGAAGCTAAACTTTCTGAAGTTGTAAGCCCACCAGGTTTTGTTACTACTAAATCTGAAACACTCATTAGTTCTGGAACACTGTTTGTATATTCCATTATTTTTATATTTTCAGGCATATTAGAATTATTTGCAAGCTCTTCAAATTTATGCTTCATTTTTATATTTTTTCCAGATATAGCTACAATTTGAATATTATCAAAATCATTTAATAACGAACTTAATACCTTTAAAGTTTTGCTTTTGCCAAGACCAAATTCTCCACCACCAAAGAAAAGAATAGTTTTTTTATTTTCTTTTAATCCAAATTGATTTAAAATTTCAGCTCTATCAAAATTTAATAAAAATTTATTTGATAAAGGAATACCGGTTACAAAAATCTTTTCAGCTGGAACTTTTTTTGCTATTAAGTCTTCTTTCATCTTATTATGTGCAACGAAAAAATAATCAATACATTTTTTTCCTACTAACCATTGGTCGTGTGGAGCGAAGTCTGTCATAATAGAGGCAATTTTACAATTTATTTTATTATGCTTTTTTAAAAAACTACACATTTGGCTTGCAAAAGGGTGTGTAGAAATAATTAAATCTGGCATATATTCTTGTAGTAAAATATTTAATTTTCTTGCTAATATTTTATTAGAAGTACTAGTAAGCTCTGCTACTGGACCTTTTTGTGAAGTGTAATAAATAGTTCCCCAAGCCCAAGGTGCTTTTTTTGCCATTTCTTTATAAGCTGTAGTTGTTACTTTTTCTAAGTGTTTATTTACATACTTCATACAATCAATTATTTCAGTTTCTACATCTTCATAATTATTTTTTATATAATCATTAATTGCATTTGCAGCAGACAAATGCCCACCACCATATGATGCATAAAAAATTAATACTTTTTTCATTTTAAAGCCATTCCTTTCTTGTTTTGCTTGTACAGCATACACAGAGTTATGGAATTTTTTTCTTCCAAATTACTATATCTATCTGTTCAAAATTGCAGATTTGTTTTATTAATTAAAACATTTATAATTACAAAAAAATTTTACCACAATTTATAAAAAAATAATAGAAGAAGTTGAATAAATTTGTAATTTTTACACAAAATATTTTAAAGAAAAATTTTATGTGTAGATTGCAAAGTAATATATAAAATTTAGATTGGAGGAGGTATTTTGAAAAGATATTATAAAATATTGGTTTCGATGGTATTAATATTAGTATTAATAATTCTAGTAAATTGGATAACTAAAAATGGTAGTAATAAAGTGTATGCAAGCTCTAGTAGTTCTGCGTCAGACTTACAGCTAATGGCAAGAGCAATTAACGGAGAAGCAAGAGGAGAACCCTACGAAGGGCAAGTAGCAGTTGGAGCAGTTATATTAAATAGAGTAAAAAATTCTAGTTTTCCAAATACAATAGCAGGTGTTATCTACCAACCAGGGGCATTTACAGCAGTGGCAGACGGACAGATAAATGTTCCTATTGCAGAAAATTCTACAGTTGTTAAAGCTGCACGAGACGCATTAAATGGTTGGGACCCAACAGGTGGAGCAATATATTACTTTAATCCTAACACTGCAACTAATAAATGGATATGGTCAAGACCACTTATAAAACAAATTGGGAAACATAGATTTTGTAGATAGATAATTTATAGTAAGATAATTTTACTTATAACTGTTGTTATAGAAAATTATATATAGGAGGATAAAAATGGGTTTAAAAGAAAAAGTTATAGACTGGAAAAACAGACTAAAAGACAGGCATATGCTAACAATTATTGTTACATTAATTGCAATAATAGCTTTGCTTGCAATGGTAATTTATAAAAAGCAAACTGAATATAGGCAAGCTTCAGAAAATTCGTACAATCAAGCTTTTTATGAATTAGTAGATTATGTTCAAAATGTAGAAAATTACTTAGGTAAATCACTAATTTCTACAACGTCAGAGCATGGTGCAGAAACTTTAACACGTGTATGGAAAGAGGCTAATTTAGCCCAAACTTATTTGTCACAATTACCAATAAGTAGTAATGAATTAGAAAATACATCTAAGTTTTTAAACCAAGTAAGTGATTATAGTTATACATTGTCAAGAAAGAATATAAATAATGAACCGTTGTCACAAGAGGACTTAGATAATTTAAAGGAACTACATGATTATAGTGTTAATTTAGAAAATGTATTAAATCAACTTTCAAATGATATAAATAATGGAAGAATTAAATGGGGAGAACTTACTAAAAAAGGAAGTAGTGTGTTTGCACAGCAAGTTAGCAATATTTCTAAAGACAGTTTTGGAAATATAGAACAAGAATTTCACGAATATGCAGGGCTAATTTATGATGGTGCTTTTTCTGAACATATTACAAAATCTGAAAAAGTAGGTCTTACAGGTGCAGACATAGACGAGGAAAAAGCGAAAGAAATAGCTAAAAATTTTATTGGAAATAATAAAATAAAAGAAATAAATTCTAATGGTCTAGCAGAAAATGCAGATATTCCAACTTACGATTTTAAAGTTAAATTAAATGATCAAGATGATTCTAATGAACTTGCAATATCAATTACAAAAAAGGGTGGACACATTTTATTTAGCAATTTTAATCGTGAAGTGGGTGTAGAAAATATAGATGACGAAACAGCAAATAAAATTGCCTTAGAATTCTTAAATTCTAGGGGATATACTAATATGAAAAGAACGTATTATCTTAAAGAAGAAGGAATAATGACAATAAATTATGCTTATGTTCAAAATAATGTAACTATGTATCCAGATTTAATAAAAGTAAAGGTAGCACTAGACAATGGTGACATTTTAGGAATAGAAACACAAGGATATTTAAATTCACATACTGTAAGAAATATACCAAAGGTAAAAGTATCAAAAGAAAAAGCAAAAGAAGTTTTAAATAAAAAATTAGAAATAAAGTCTGAAGGTTTAGCATTTATACCAACAGAATATAAAACAGAAATTCTTTGTTGGGAGTTTAAAGGAAATGTGTCAGGTACGGATTTCTTAGTATATATTAATGCTGAAACAGGTAAGGAAGAAGATATTCTAACAATTGTAAATACACCTAATGGAACATTAACAATGTAAAAAAATGATTGTTTTAATGGATTAATGCAAATAAAACTATATAAATTGATTATTTAGAGAATATTGGAAGATATACCAAAGTTGACAATAATGCAAAATTAGCGTACAATTAAAGAGAAATTGTTTAGAAAATAGAAGGAGAATTGTATGCTGAATAATAATAGATTTCTTGAAAAGATAACATCAAGAACAAAAATATATTTAGCGATTATAGCTTTTCTAATAATTATTATATGTATAAACAGACCAAAATTAATAATACCAGGAATATTATTGTTTGTTTTAATAATAATTTATTCGTATTGGACAAATAGCAAGCGAAATGCAGAACTTTCAAGACAAATACAAAATTTAACTATGACTATGGATGGAACTGCTAAAAAATCATTAATAAATTCACCTTTTCCATTAATAATTATAGAAACAACAGGGAATATTATATGGAAAAGCTCTAAATTTGTGTATGAATTTGCTAATATAGATATTAATAATTATTTAATAGATATTCTAGAAGAAATAAAAGAGGATATAAAAGCTGAGCAAGATAAGAAGCAAAAAACTATTGTAAAAAAGGTACAAATAGGAAATAAAGTATATAGTGTTTTAGGAGAATACATTCGCTCTAAAAACGAAGCTTCTGAAAATATAACTATTTTATATTTTATAGACATAACACAATCTATAAAAGAGAAAAAGAAATATGAAGATTCTAAAACTTGTATAGGAATTCTAACAGTAGATAATTACGAAGAAATTATACAAAGAATAGAAGTAGAAAATAGACCACAAGTTATTGCAGAAATAGAAAAAGTAATTTACGAATGGGCTTCTTCTACAGGTGGAATTGTTATAAAAAATGACAGAAATACATTTATATATGTTTTTGAATATAAATATTTAAAAGAAATTAAAGAAAACAAATTTGGTATATTAGATCAAATAAAAGAAATAAATGTGGAAGCTGGTATTCAGCTAACTCTAAGTATTGCGATATCAACAGATGGTGAAACGAATTACGAAAAATATAAAACAGCGTTAGAAAGTATGGATATTGTACTTGGAAGAGGTGGAGACCAAGCAGTTATAAAAGAAGATGGTAAGTATGTCTTCTTTGGTGGCAGAACAGAGGAAATAGAAAAAAGAACAAAGGTAAAAGCAAGAACAGTTGCTCATGCTTTGGAAAATTTAATAAAAGAGTCAGAAAATGTTTTAATTATGGGACATTCTAATGGAGATATAGACTCTATGGGATCAAGCCTTGGTGTTTATAGACTAGCTAAAACATTAGAAAAAGAAGTAAACATAGTTAATAACACATATGGTATGACATTAAGCAAATTTATAGAAGAACTAGAAAAAGATGATGAATATAAAAATGCAATAATTTCTAAAAATGAAGCTTTAAACAAGGCTACAAATAAAACTTTACTAATAATTACAGATACACATAAACAAAATTATGTGGAAGTTCCAGAATTGCTAGATAAAGCTAGTGAAATTGTTATTATAGACCATCATAGAAGAAGTACAGATTATATAGAAAATGCAACTCTTACATTCCAAGAAGTATATGCATCTTCTGCTTCTGAATTGGTAACAGAAATTTTACAATATACAGATGTAAAAATAAAATTAAAACCAATAGAAGTAGAAGGACTATATGGTGGAATTATGGTAGATACAAAGAACTTTACTTTTAAAACAGGGGTAAGAACATTTGAAGCTGCAGCATATTTACGTAAATGTGGTGTAGATATAATTAAAGTTAAGAAATGGTTTCAAAGTGATTTAAATAGTTATAATGAAATAGCCAACATAGTAAGAAATGCAGAGATGTATGAAAATTCTATAGCTATTGCTATATATGATAAAGAAGATAAAGATGCAAACTTAATTTGTGCAAAAGCTGCAGATGAATTATTAACTATTTCGGATATAACAGCATCATTTGTACTAGGAAATGTTGGAGATAAAATATGTATAAGTGGTAGATCTATAGGTGATGTTAATGTTCAGCTTATATTAGAAAAACTTGGTGGTGGAGGACATATAACTTTAGCTGGAGCTCAAGTTGAAGGTATGACACTAGAAGAGGTAAAACAAGAACTTATAAACAGAATTAATGAATATTTTTCGGAAATTTCAAATTAGTAAAAAAACTTATTAGCTTATAAAAAAGTTAATAAGTTTTTTTATATGTTAAGAATCTTATAATATGAAAAAATGCTTGTGTTTGATAATTATTGCATACCTTAAATTTTATGAATTTATATTGGATAGAAAATTTTAGGTGAGTTTATAGGAACTACAAAGTAAACATAAAGTAGAAATATAGATATGCACATATTATTTTTACCATGGCTAATTTTTATTTAAAAATAAGCCAAAATTATTGTTGATAAAAATATGTGGATATTGTGGAATACAAAAAAACTATGTGGATAAAAAAAAGATTTGTGACACGAAAGTACTAAAATAAAAGGGTGGATAATGTGGATAACTATGTGGATAAAAATAAAATCGACATAAAAACAACAAAATATAACAAAAAGGTTTATAATACGATAAAATATTTAACTATAAAATTTGATTATAAAAAATTAAAAATATAATAAAAAAATATTTGAAAAATAAAATAATATATGTTACTATGTAAAAAAACGGGGTGATAATATGTCAGATGATAAAGAAATAGAAGTTGTAAATGGAAATGGTGAAGAATTAGAAATTTCACAAGTATATGAACATTTAGAAATTGAAAAGCCAAATATGGAAAAGAAAAAAGATATAGTAGTTCCAAAAGTAAAGAAAAAGGAAGAAAAAGAAGAAGATAAAGAAAAAAAATAGAAACAGTATGTTTCTATTTTTTGTATAGTAGGAAAAGTTTCTGTACTAGATAATTATAGCGAACCTTAGATTTTCTTAGGATTTACATTTGTCAGAAAATCTTAGGTGCACTTTTTGTGATAAAGAATGGTTAAGTTATTTAGTTTTTTGTTACAGTAGAATTTTGAATGCACATTTTTTAAAAAAATATAATTTTTGCCAGAAACTATTGACATATTATTATAAAGATGTTATCATATATCTTGTTCGAAGAAATGGGTCAGTAGCTCAGTTGGATAGAGCATTGGCCTTCTAAGCCAAGGGTCAGGGGTTCGAATCCCTTCTGGCTCACCATTTCGATAAAATCTACAAAGTTGAATTATCAACCTTGTAGATTTTTTTGTTTTTTAATAATAAAATGTTACTTTCTTAAAATAAAAGTCAATATATAAGTGTAAGATATCTTAAAATAAGAAAGGATTTAGATCTAAATTGAACGGAAAAATAAAAGATTATATAGAAAACAATGAACTTAAACTAGAAAAAATAATAAATGATTATTCAAACTATGCAATTACTATAATAAACAATATGGTAAAAGATAATTTAAATAAAGAAGATAAAGAAGAAATACTTTCAGAGACTTTTTTTGTAATCTGGAAAAATAAAAACAAATTAGACATTAATAAAAATTTAAGTTCATACATTGCGGGTGTAACAAGAAATATAGTAAAAGAATATTTAAGAAAAATAAGAATTAACTATAATATTTGTGATTACGAGAATATTTTATATAGTTATGATAATATAGAAATTCTAGACACAAATATTGAAGAAATTAAGAAAATAGAAAATAAGTTAGACAAAATGAAAGAAATAGATAAAAAAATATTTTTAGAATTTTACTATTCGGGTAAAACGATTAAGGATATAGCTAAAGAACAAAATATTACTACATTTAGCGTAAAACAGAGACTATATAGAATTAGAAATAAAATAAAGAAAGAAGGAAAATGATATGAATGATAATATTTTAAAAAAAGTAAAAACAAAAATAGCTATATCCAATATGCAAGAGGAGGATAGAGTTATGAAAAAAAGCAAATCAAATATTACAAGAAAAATAGGAATTGCGGCATGCATAGCAATGTCTGTAACAGGAGTAGCTTTTGCAACAACAAAAATAATTAAAAAATTTGGAGAAAATAGTAGTGACGGAGTTCAAATTGCTGTCGATAACGAATATTATAAAGAGATAAATACAGAATATAAAGAGTCAGACGGAATTAGTGTAAGTATAGAATCTTTTTTTATAGATGATAATAATTTTAATATGAATTTTAAAATAAAAACCAATAATGAAAATATAAAATTAAATGAGGGAAGCATAGATATTTATGATTTAAAAGTAGTAAATGAAAAAAATGAAACAGTTTTTGTAACAAGAGAATTAGAAACTAAAGAAAAGCAAGAAATGTATAAAACAGAGGAAGAAGCTAGAAAAAACTATGATGGATATGAAGGAGCATATAGCGCAAATCATACACAAATAAATGATAATGAGATTATATATCATTTAACAGCAACAGGAAATAATGAGGAATTTCCTGTATCAAAAAAATTAAAAGTAAAATTTAGTAAAATAAGAAAGATATATTGGAAAAATGGAAAAGAAAAAAATATGATGTATATTGGTGACTGGAATTATGAACTAGATGTACCAAGTGAAATGGCGAAATCTAATATTAAACAGTATAAATTAGTTTCTATTAGTGATAAAAATTATAAACTAGAAAGTGCCAAAGTTTCTAATACAGCTTTTAAAATATATTTAAGTAATTGCAAAGGAATTGCTTGGAATGATAAAGAATGTGTTGAAACTTCAGATGGAAAGAAATTTTATCCTGCTCATAGGTCAGATGGGGATGGGCTAATAAGCTTTAATGAAGCAGGAGAAGTAACCTATTATAATACATTTAATTTAACCAATTATGATGCAACAGATAAATTAAAAGTTCATTTGTTTAAAGAAAATGGAGAAGAAGTTATTGTAGAACTAGAACAAATCAAATAGAAATAAAAAACATTTACTAGAAATAGTAGATGTTTTTGCGTTATAAGAAAAATAATACCGGGATTTTAAGGACCGTCCCTAAATCCCGATTTATCGCAATTTGATTTTTGACTTTAAATATGTTATCATTACTGTTTGCATATTAAAAATAATAAATAGGGAGGCAAAATGAAAAAATTAGAAGGTAAAAAAATTTTTAAGAACTTATTTATGATAGCATGTATAATTATTTCTGTAAGTTTATGCTCGATGATGTTTGGTTCTAATAATTCTTTGACATGGGTAGGAATAATTGTTGGTATAATGCTATATTGGAATTTAGACATAGGAATTAACAAAAAAGAAGCGCCAATAGTAATATTAGCATTATTTATTTTTACAGGAATAGCAAATAGAATAGCAGAAATAAATCCAGTTTTAGGAATTTTTGTGAATTTAATTTCAATATTTCTTATTATGTGTATTCCATCTGAAAAGCCAGAATATAAAGCATACATACCATTTATATTAATATATATTTTTGACCAATCTAATATTGCTGTTGGTGAAGATTTTTATACTAGAATGGTAAGTTTAATAGTAGGTGGAATAATAACTGGAGTTGTGTATTATTTTAGGCATAAAAATTTAGAAGAAGGAATACACATAAGCAAAATTATGAAAGATATAGATATAACATCACCTAGATTTATAATATCTATTAGAATGGCTATAGGTGTAAGTATTGCAATACTTATAGGAACATTGCTAGGTTTGCAAAGAACTATGTGGATTTCGATGTCGGTAATGTCTTTAACACAATTAGAATTTGAAACAACAAAAGAAAGATTTAAACATAGAATTGTATATACATTAATTGGGGCAGTAGCATTTGTACTATTATTCCAAGTATTAATACCAGAAAAATATAATGGATTGGCAAGTATAATCCTAAGCTATATATATACTTTTATAAAAGACTATAAACATCAAATTATATTTATAACAGTAAATGCATTAAGTGCTTCTATGTTAATATTTGATCCAACAGAAGCAATAGGAACAAGAATATTATTAATAATATCTGGATGTATGTTAGCAATGGTTATAAACAAAATAGATTTAAAAAAGCCAATGATTGCAATAAAAGAGCGTTTGGCAAAACCAGATATTGCATAATATAAAAAAATTACTCTTGAGGATATAGGAAAAATATGGTATAATAAGAAACAGATTGACCATATAAGGAGTAATTATGGATATAGATGAAAAAAAGGCTGCAGTACAAGCAATTCTATTTGCAGCAGGTAGAGAAGTTAAGTTAAACGAAATAATGTCTAGTTTAGAGCTAGGGGAAGAAGAAGCGATTGCTATTTTAAATAGTATGGCTTCTGATTTTGATGAGAAAAAATCTGGAATAAAATTAATAAGAATGGAAGATTCGTACCAATTAGTAACAAAAACAGACTACCATAAATATGTATATCCAATAATCGACAAAAGAAATAAACCTAATTTATCTAATGCAGCTTTAGAAACATTAGCAATTATTGCATATAATCCAAAAATAACAAGAGCACAAATAGAAGAAATTAGAGGAGTAAATTCAGATGGTGCAATATATAAATTATTAGAATATGAACTAATAGAAAATGCTGGAAAGCTTAATGCACCTGGAAAACCAGTTACATATAAAACTACAAACGAATTTTTAAAAAGATTTGGATATAATAGTTTAGAAGAATTACCAGAACTTCCAAAATATAAGTTGGACGAAAATGAACAAATTGTATTAGACGAGTTTGAAGATCCAGCAGAGGCTCCAATGCCCGCTGAGGGTGTAGAAAAGATTTTATAAGGCTAAAATAAAACATAAATTGGAGGTTAATTATGGGAGATAATAAAAATTTTGTAAAAGATATAACAAATATAGAAGAGGACTTTGCACAATGGTATACAGATATTGTGCTAAAAGCAGAACTTGCTGATTATACAGATGTAAAAGGATTTATATCAATACGTCCTTATGGTTATGGAATATGGGAAAATATTCAAAAATATGCAGATAAAAAATTTAAAGATGCAGGAGTTAAAAATCTTTCAATGCCAGTTTTAATTCCAGAAAGTTTATTAAATAAGGAAAAAGACCATGTAGAAGGTTTTGCACCAGAAGTAGCATGGGTAACACATGGTGGAGGAAGTAAACTAGAAGAAAGATTATGTGTAAGACCAACATCTGAAACAATATTTTGCAATATGTATGCTAAATGGTTAAATTCATGGAGAGATTTACCTTTTTTATATAATCAATGGTGTAATGTATTAAGATGGGAAAAAGAAACAAGACCATTTTTACGTTCTAGAGAATTTTTATGGCAAGAAGGTCATACAATTCACGAAACTGCAGAAGAAGCAAAAGGATTTACATTAAAAATGTTAGATGTTTATGAAGAAGTTTTAGAAGACTTATTAGCTCTTCCAGTTTTAAAAGGACAAAAAACAGAAACAGAAAAATTTGCAGGAGCAGAAGCAACATATACTGTAGAAACACTAATGCATGATGGTAGAGCATTACAAGGTGGAACATCACATTACTTTGGTCAAAACTTTGCTAAACCATTCGAAGTAAAATTCCAAAACAGAGAAGGAAAAGAAGAATATGCATACCAAACATCTTGGGGAATAAGTACAAGGTTAATTGGCGCAATAATTATGGCACATGGAGATAACAGAGGATTAAAATTGCCACCAAAGGTTGCTCCAATCCAAGTGGTTGTAGTTCCAGTAGCTCAACAAAAAGAAGGAGTTGTAGAAAAAGCAACAGAACTTACTAATAGCTTAAAAAACGAATTTAGAACAGAAATAGATATAAGAGATAATTATACACCTGGTTATAAATTTAATTATTGGGAAATGAAAGGCGTACCAATAAGATTAGAAATAGGACCACGCGATATAGAAAATAACCAATGTGTTTTAGTTAGACGAGACACATTAGAAAAGGAAATTGTAAGCTTAGATAATGTAAACGCAAGAATTACAGAATTATTAGAAGAAATACAAAAAAATATGTTTAATATGGCAAAAGAAAATACAGAAAGAAAAACAACAATTGCTAAAACTTTAGAAGAATTTGAAAACAATATAAATACAAACCAAGGATATGTAAAAACAATGTGGTGTGGAAGTGCAGAATGTGAAGAAAAAATACATAACTTAACAGGTGCAAAATCAAGATGTATGCCATTTAACCAAGAACATATTTCTGATACTTGTGTATGTTGTGGAAAGCCAGCAAGTAAAATGGTTGTATGGGGAAGACAATATTAATATGAGATAATAAAAAAGCTGTATCTTACTTAAGAGTAAAGGTACAGCTTTTTACGTTTAAAAGTTATTGTGTGCCTTAGACTTTCGAGTAAGTAAAAAAATTAAGGCACACTTCTTTAGTTAATATTAAATTTAGTAAATTAATGCAATTGACTTAGATAACTTTAAAACTCTCTGTCATAATTATCTTCTTTAGAAGGTGCATTATTTATTTTAGAATTTTCTAAAACATCTTTAGCAGCTTTAGAATAATCTTTATCTTCAGTATTTTGTATATAATTATTAAGACCATCTTTTAAATTAGTTACACATTTATTCATTTTTAGCCAATATGATGTTTTTTCTTTCCTTTCATCACTAACTCTAGAAGACTTACGTAAGTCGCTATAGTTTAAATAAACATCTTTTGCAAAATCTTTTGGTAATTTAACTTCTATAGATTTAGAATTTACACCGCCAGAAAAGTCATGTGATAATTTAGAATAATTTAACCTTAATGTAACATCACCAGCTCCACCTGAAATACTAACCTCATTATAAGATTCTAAGAAATAGCCATCGAAAGAATCTTTAATATCTGGATTGTTTTCGAAATATGTATTTTCAGCTACTTGCTCTATCAAATTATCTGTATTATTAAAAAGTTCTGTTTTATCATAATTATCTAGAGAATACTCAGTAGATGCAAGGTTTGCATTATGCATATTATAACCTGCAACACCACCAAGTAGAACAGCAGCAGAAAGCATACCAGTAGCAATTAGTTTGTTACAAATATGTTTTGCATTTCTTCTTCGTGAAGAACTATAATTGCGTTTTTTATTATGGCTAGGTCTTCGTACAGGGCGATGTCTATTGTGATTATTCTCTTGTGCAGTGCGACGTCTATTGTGATTATTAGGCTCTTTTCTATTCCTATTAGGAGATTTTGGTTGTCGAGAAAGCATTTTTAAATATTCTAAATCTAATTCATTTGTAGCTTCTTTTGAATATTGGTTTTTAACAGAATTAAAATTAATAATATTATTATCTTTTGAAGCCATAAAATTCATTCCTTTCTTTTGTATCGTATCAAATTTAATGTCATTTTACTACTAAAAAGTTTATTAGTCAATTTTTATTATAATATATTAAGCAGAATAATTTTGCAAATAATGTTTACAATAAAAATTGCATATGATATAATTTTTTAGGTAAAGAGGTGAAGTAATTGAACCAAATATTAGCAGTAGAAAATGACCAAAAAAATAAGAAAAAAAAGAAAAATACTACAGCAGATATAAAAAAGGTAATAACAGTTTTTTGTGTAATAACAATATTATTTGGAATTGCAATAACTGGGCAAGGAGTATATGCTATTGTAAACAACTTTAAAACAGATACAAAAACCGAAATTCCAGAGCAAAATATAGCAATAAATAGTGATACAAACACAGGAAAAGTTATAATTTCGGGTACAGTTCCAAATGGTATTCAAAAAATAATATATAAATGGAACGAAGAAGAAGAACAAGAGATTTCTAAAAATGGTGAAACACAAATAAACGAAGAAATAGAATTACCAGTTGGTAATAATAAATTAAGTGTAACTATAGTAGATATGAAGAATAGCTTTACACCATATACAAAAGAATTTACAGCAGATTTAGACTTACCACAATTAGCTTTAAGCCTAAACGAAGACGGATCAAAAATAAAAATAGTTGCAAAAGATATGGCAGAACTATCTTATGTAACTTACCAATGGGATGACAGCGATATTCAAACTATATATCCAGAAGAAAATTCAAAAGCTCAATTAGAAACAGAAATAGATGCAATGTCTGGAAAACATAAATTAACAGTAATTGCAGTAAATACAAATAATAAGACAACAACAAAAACACAAGAAGTAGACGGAGTAGATCAATCTGCAAAACCAGCAGTTAGTGCTTCAATAGATTCAGCAGACAGGTCAAAAATACTATTCTCTGCAACAGACGAAAATGGACTAAAGAATTTATCATTTACAATAAATGGACAAAGATATGAATTGCCCGCAAGCGAAAATCAAAAAGAATTACAATATACTTTCCAAGTAAAAGAAGGACATTATTCTATAAGTGTTGAAGCAGAAAATATATATGGACAAAAAGAAGCTCAGAATTTTATTTATGATTACTAAAATATAATATAAAGCATTAAAAGACAGGTTTTGCCTGTCTTTTAATACACAGAAGGAGAAAAATGGAAAACGAAATAATAAAAATAATATTTTACTTTTTTTTATATTCATTATTAGGTTGGGCAATGGAGTCAACCTATCTTTCAATAGGTCAAAGAAGATTAGTAAATACAGGATTTTTACATGGACCATTTTGCCCAATTTATGGTTTTGGAGCAGTGGTTTTATATGTACTTTTAATTAAGTTACAAGGAAATCCAATTGCAATATTTTGTGTAGGATTTTTTGTTTTATCTGTTTGGGAATATTTTGTAGGTTTTTTATTAGAAAAAATATTTAAAACAAAATATTGGGATTATTCAAATAATAAATTTAATATAAATGGAAGAGTATGTTTGTTAAATTCTATGTACTGGGGGTTTTTAAGTATATTTTTTATAGAAATATGGAACCCTCTAGTAGAAACACAGATAGCTAAAATACCTATAAATATAATTTTTTATATAGACATTATTTTAATAATATATATATTAATAGACTTTATTACAAGTGCAGTAAAAGCTTCGAACCTACAAAAGAGAATACAAAGAGTAATACAAATAGGAGAATCTTTAAAAGAAAGATTAGAAGAACTAAAAAAGACTTCTTCAGAAAAACAAAAAGTTGCTTTACAAAAAGTGATAGATGATTTAAAATTAAATCAAAAAATGATGAAAGATAAAATAGATAAACAAGTTCTAAAATTAAATAAAGCATTTCCATCTATTCAATCTGAACACATAAAAGAATATGTAAAACTAAAAGTAAAAGAAATAAAAAACAAGAGAAAGGAGTAAATTATGATACAAGAGATATATATAATTGATGATGATAAATACTCATTACAAGATTTAAAACAACTATTTGTAGATAATGATGAATATAAATTTGTAAATGTTTCTACAGAAGAAATTAACAAAGCTTTAATGAATATTCCATCATTAATTATAATAAATGAAGATAATGTAGACAGAGATGTAGAAGAATTATGTGCTACAATAAGAAAGAATGAAGATAATAGTATAACTCCAATAATAGTTATTTCTTCTAATGCAGATAAAGAGCATAGATTAAATGTTTTAAAAAAGGCAGTAGAATATTATATAAGAAAGCCTGTTGACCAAAATTATTTGTATTATACAATCAAAAATTTAATGAGGTTAATGTATACAAATAGACGTGTTAGTCCATTAACTGGGTTACCAGGAAATGTACAAATACATGCGGAATTAAAAAAGAGATTGTTTAATAAAGAGGAATTTGGTGTATTATATTTAGACTTAGATAATTTTAAAGCATACAATGATGTTTATGGTTTTATTAAAGGTGATGAAATAATAAAATTTACTGCAAGAACAATTGTAAGAAATGTACATAAATTACAAAATAATGATTGCTTTGTTGGTCATATTGGTGGAGATGATTTTGTAGCTGTGGTTTCTAAAACTGACTATGACGAAATTTGTAAAAATATTATTAATGATTTCGACACAGAAATTTTAAGTTATTTTACAGAAGAAGATAGAAAAAGAGGATATATAGAAGTTGCAAATAGAAGAGGAATTTTAGAAGATTTTCCACTTACTTCAATTTCTATTGGTGTAGTAGATGCAGGTGTAGATAGATTTGAAAACATACTAGAAATAGGCGAAGTTGGTGCACAAGTAAAACATTTAGCAAAAACAATGCTTGGTAGTAGTTATGTAATAGATAGAAGAAAGGAATAATTTTAGCTAAATTTTATAAAGAAAATTACAATTTAAATTAATATCGTTCTAATACAACCCCTTAATGAATACATTGTAACAAAAGTATTCACATGGGGGTTTTCTTTATGAAAAATCTATCAATAGAAAAACGTGCAATAGAACTTGCACATTATATTATAGATTCAAAAGATACAGTAAGGGGTGCAGCGTCTAAATTTGGAATTAGTAAGAGTACGGTGCACAAAGACTTAAGTGAAAGATTACTAAAGATAAACCCAGTATTGGCAAAGGAAGTACGAAAAATATTAGATAAAAATAAAGCAGAAAGGCACATAAGAGGAGGAATGGCAACAAAGCTTAAATATAGCCATATAAAGGAAGAGAAAGCGGGATAATTGCGAAATAAAATTACGATGTACCTAAGAATTTTAGAATTTAAATTTTCTATAAAATCTTAGGTTCCTTTTTTAGTTATGATTATATTCACAAGACTTAATAAATTAACATAAAATATATTAGGTGATAGCAATGAATAAAATAAAAAAGGGAAGTGTTGTGATAAAAAAATCAGACAAAAATAAAATTATTTTTATAGTAGAAAAAATAAAAGTAGAGCAAAAAAAGAAAATAGCAATATTAAAAGGTGTATATGTACGAATAATAGAAAAGCTTCCTGTAGAAGAATTAGAGCTGGTAGACCGAAAATTTGTAAATAAATATATAGAAGAAAACACAAAAATTTTAGAAAATAAAATTTATAAAAGAAGAAATTCGTATAATAACATTAAAACAGGAAAAATACTTCACCTAGATGGCGACAAAAGGTATATGGAAAAATCATATAAATATTATAAAAAATTAGGATTAAATGCTATAGTAAAATATGTTCCAGAAGAAAAACAAGAATATGTAATAAAAGACATAATATCTAAATACGAACCAGATATTTTAGTAATAACCGGACATGATGGAATGATAAAAAAAGGGAGAAACTATAATGATATATACAATTACATGAATTCTAGATTTTTCGTAAATACAGTAAAAAAAGCAAGAGAACATAGAATGGGAAATAATTTAGTTATATTTGCAGGAGCTTGTCAAAGTTTTTTTGAAGCGTTAATAGATGCTGGTGCAAATTTTGCTTCATCACCAGGAAGAGTATTAATAGACTTTGCAGATCCACTAATAGTAGCAGAAAGAATTGCCACTACCAACAGCGAATATTATATAACTATAGATGATATAGCAATTGACTTAAGAGATGGAAAAGAAGGAATTGGAGGAATAGGAGCAAGAGGAAAAAAGAGAAAGTAAATAAGAACAATAAACGATACTATTTTTTAGCTGAAATAAGAGATAACACTAGAAAAGTAATGAAAATGTAATTCAACTGTAATGCAAATGTAATAAAACGAAAACAAGTAGCAATAAGAGCCTATATATCAAGGAAAAAGACTGGTACACAGAAGGTTTGACGTTTTGACACCTTTCGACAAAACTGCTATAATTAGAGCAGTTTTAAAAAGTAGGTGATGGAATGATTTGTAGAGATGATATAACAAATCTAAAAACAGATATTGATGGAAAGATTGGTCAAAAGATTATTGTAAAAGGATCTTTAGGAAGAAGCAGAACTTTCGAGAAAGAAGCCACAATAGAAAAAGCCTATCCAAATATTTTTATAGTAAAATATGAGGAAAACGATAGAAATGTAACATATAGTTATACTGATATCTTAACTAGAACTGTAGAAGTTCAAGTATTTGATGGCCAAGAATATAGCCCATTAATACCACCAGCAGAAGATAAAAGATTAAGTAAAAAAATAGATTTATAATATTTTGCTTAAATATAGATGAAAATTCCTAGAAATAGGAATTTTTTTTTGCCTTATTCATATAAATATAAAAAAGAAAAGGAGGTAAAAAATGAGTATAGAAGTTTTACAAGACAACTTATGTGTAAATAGACTTATAGAAGGGAAAAAGAAGGAAATTACATTAGAAAGTTCTATAATAGTTCCAGATATAAAGCCAGATATTGTAAAACCAATAGATTTAAGTGGAAATGTTTGTATATATAAAAAAGAAATGATAAATGGAAAGATTAAAATAGATGGTATAATAGATAGCAATATTATATATTTGGCAGATAGTGGAGATGAAACGATAAGAGGTCTTAATAGTAATATAGATTTTTCAGAATTTTTGGATGTAGAAAGCAAAGTAGAAGAAGCAGATATAGATGTTAATATAGTTTTAAAAAACATGGAATGTGATGTTTTAAATGGAAGAAAAATTAATTTGAAGGCTATCATAGAGGTAAATGTAAGATTATATTCTAACAATGGAGTGAGTATATTAAAAGAAATAAAGGGAATTAAAGGAATACAAAAACTTAATAAAATAGTACAATTAAATTCTATGGTAGGAAAAAATACTACAAATGCAAATGCTAAGGAAAATATAATATTAAATTCAGAAGAAAAAATTTTGGAAATCTTAAAAAAAGAAGTAAAAATAATAAATAAAGATTTCAAAATTAGTTATAATAAAATTGTAGCTAAATCCGAACTTAGTGTAAAAATATTGTATTTAACAGAAGAAGGAAAAATAAGTTATGTAGAAAAAGTAATTCCTATTATGGGATTTATAGATATGGAGAATATAACAGAAGAAAATATATGTGAATTAAAATATTGTATAAAAAATATTTTAATAAAACTAAATAATACAGAAGAAAATTCTATATATTTAGAAGTAGAAACAGAAATTAGTTGCTATTCATACCAAACTAAAGATATAGAACTAATACAAGATGTATTTACGCCATTTTCTAATATAGAATATAAACAAAAAACTATAAAAGCAATGGTAGGATTGCAAAATATAAGTGATAATTACGTAATGAAGGAGCAAATTACAAATTCAGAAATTAGTAACGGAAGAATTTATAATGTTAGTACAAATGCAAATATAAATAACATAAAAATACTTGGTAGCAAAGCTATTTACGAAGGAGAGGCAATTGTAAATATTTTATACGAAAGTGTAGAAACTAGACAAATAGATAAAAAAGAATTTAGATTTCCAATTAATTACGAAATAAATATATTAGAAGGAATGAAAGAAGAAAATTTAGACATTATTGTTGATGTGGAAAAGTGTGATATTCTTGCAGAAAATGAAAATGTTGGTCTTAACATAGGACTAAATATTAATACAAAAATGTTTAAAACGATAGAACTTAATATTATAGATGAACTAGAAGAAAAGGAATTAGAAGAAAAAGAAGAACATAGTATAATAATATATTTTGTTAAACCTGGAGACACATTATGGAATATTGCTAAAAGGTATAAGAGCACAGTAGAAAATATAAAACAAATTAATAATATAGAAGATGAGGATAAAATAGAAGTAAACCAACAACTATTTATACCTAGATATGTAGAAAAAGTTCAGGCTATGTAATATGGAAAAAATATATTCTAGAAAAAAGATAAATTTATCTAAAGAGTATAAGTTAGTTCTTGCAGTTCTAATAACAGCGATACTTACAGTATGTTATTTAGTAAAAACAATTGGACCTACTTTTAACCAATTATGTTTAAACGAAGCAAAATCTGTAGCAACACAAATAGTACACGAAACAATAGACGAAGTTATGGAAAAATATGGCTATAATGATCTAGTTACATTAGTAAAAGATAAAGAAGGAAAAATAGTTTCGATGCAGGCAAACATTGCAATAATAAATAAAATTATTTCACAAATTTCTCTAAAAATACAAGATAAAATAGATAATACCCCAAATAGGGATATATATATAAGGTTAGGTTCTTTTACAGGGATTAAATTATTATCGGGAAGAGGCCCAAAAGTTCCAATTAGAATATCTAGTATAGGTAATATAAACACCGAAGTTATGAGTGAGTTTACATCTACAGGAATAAACCAATCTATACATAGGATTTTTACAAATATAACTTGTAAAATAGAAGTATTAACACCATTTAATACTATAAGTAATGAAATAGAAGAAAAAATAATATTAGCAGAAAATGTTATTATAGGAAATATACCAGAAAATTATTTAGATATTGGAAAACTATTAGGTGAAAATAATTAGTTAACATATTAAATTTCAAAAAAATTTGAAAAAAACTCCACAAAAGGCGAAAAACGTGTTATAATGAGGTCGAAGTGTTATATTTTATAAAATGCCTAGTAATATATTATTGAAATATAAAAAATAAAGGAGATAATATATGGATAAATTAAATGTTAAGAACTTAATTAATATTAAAGTAATTGGAATCGGTGGAGCTGGTAACAATGCTGTTAATAGAATGATCGAAGATGGAATCGAGGGTGTAGAATTTTATGAGTTTAACACAGAAGTAAAAGTTCTCGAAAAATCAAAAACAAAAAATGTTATGCAAATCGGGAAAGAAATTACAAAAGGACTAGGTGCTGGAGGAGATGTATCCATAGGTGAAAGAGCTGCAATGGAAAGCAGGGAAGAAATCAAAAATATATTACAAGGTACAGATTTATTGTTCCTAACAGCTGGAATGGGTGGAGGAACAGGAACAGGTGCAATTCCTACAATAGCACAATTTGCAAAAGAGATGGGAATCTTAACAGTAGGTATAGTTTCTAGACCATTTTCTTTTGAAGGAAAAATACGAATGGCAAGAGCACAAAGAGGAATAGACGAATTACGTGAAAATGTAAATTCACTAATAGTTGTTTTAAACGACAACTTATTAAAAGGAAATAGTAGGCTTACACTACAAAATGCCTTTAAAGAAGTAGACTTAGTTCTAGAAAAGGGAATAAAAGGTATAACAGACCAAATTGCAACACCAGGTTTAGTAAATATAGACTTTGCAGATATTAGAACAATTATAGGCTACAAAGGAAATGCTTACATGGGTATTGGTAGAGGCAAAGGTGAACACAGAAACGAAGTTGCGGTAAAAGAAGCAATAGGAAATCCTTTAACAGAAACAATGATACAAAATGCTAAAGGAGTAATTGTAAACATAGCAGGAAGTGGAGAAATGCCTTTAGACGAGATAAATGCAATAATGACAGTAATAGGAGATAGAGTAGACAATCCAGAAGCAAATATAATTTTTGGAACAATTATAGACGATTCTTTACAAGATGAAATAATAATTACAGTTATAGCAACAGGAATCGGAATGTAACAAATATTCGGGATTAGTGGACGGTCCTTAAAATCCCGGTTTAAAACACCAAATGTTTTTACATTAAGGTGTTTTTTTTTGCCTAAATATGATAATATTAACACATATGAGGTGAGCAAATGAGTTTAAAATTAATATATGGAAAATCGGGTTCTGGTAAAAGTGAATATTGCTTTAAAGAAATTGCTAAAGATATAAATAAAGAAAAGATATATTTAATTGTGCCAAACCAAATGGCATTAATGGCTGAGAAAAAGTTAATGGAAATTACAAATAATGTGAGCCTAATAAATACAGAAGTAATTACATTTAATAGAATGGCTTTTAGAGTAAGAAATGAAATAGGTGGAGCTAAAAAAACTAACTTAAGTAAAAGCGGAAAAGCAATGTTACTTTACGATATTTTGTGCAAACAAAAAGATTCGCTAAATTTTTTAGGGAAAAGTTCTGAAAATGTAGATATAATAGGAAATTCTATAACTGAATTTAAAAAACATAGAATAGATATAAATAAATTAAGGGAAGAATGTAATAATACCCAAGATATGTATTTAAAGTTAAAACTAAATGACATGATTACAATGTACAAAGAATTTGAAAGTAGTATTCAAAATAGATTTTTAGACGAAAATGATGTTTTAGATATTTTAAATAATCAAATAGTAGAAAGTAATCAATTTAAAGATGCAATAATATACATAGACGAATTTGTAGGCTTTACAACTCAGGAATATCAAATAATAGCAAAATTACTGCAAATTGCAAAACAAGTAAATATTACAATTTGCACAGATAATTTAATGCAAAATGAAGAACTAGACAAAGATATTTTTTATGCAAGTAAAAATACAGGAATCAAGTTAATTAATATTGCCAAAGAATATGGTATAGAAATTGAAGAAGATGTAAAGCTTAAAAATTTATATAGGTTTAAAAATGAAGAACTTAAACATTTAGAAGAAAACTTTTATAAAATACCTTACAAAAAATATGAGGAAGAGCCAAAAAATATAAAAATGTTTTTAGCTAACAATCAATATAGTGAAATAGAACATATAGCAACTCAAATAGTAAAACTAGTTAGAAATGAAGAGTATAGGTATAAAGATATATCTGTTATAACTAAAAATTTAAGTATATATTCTAGTTTAATAAAAGTTATATTTAGCAATTATAATATTCCAGTGTTTATAGATGAAAAAAGAGAATTAAGTGAAAATATAATAGTTAAATTTTTAATTTCGGTTCTAGAAATATGCAATAAAAATTGGTCATATGAATCTGTATTTAATTATTTAAAAACTGGATTTGTAAACATAGAAAGAGAAGAAATATTTAAACTGGAAAATTATTGCATAAGATGGGGAATAAAAGGAAACAAGTGGTATAAAGAAGATTGGAATTATGTAGGAAAAGATGAATATACAAAAGAAGAAGTAGATAGGCTAAACGAATTAAGAAGAATGATAGTAAAACCAATAAGAAATTTACAAGAAAAAGCAAAAAAAGATAATACATTTTTTAATTTGACTAAAATTTTATATGAGTTTTTACAAGAAATGAAATTGGAAGAAACCATAAAATTAAAAATAAATAAATTAGAAGAAAAAGGATTTATAGAACTTGCAAATGAATACGAAACTAGTTTTAAAGTTTTAATAGAATTATTTGACGAAATTGTGTTAGTATTTGGAGAAGAAAAAACAAATTTTGATAAATATATAAGCACATTAAAAATAGGATTAAAAAATACAGGGCTTGGTAAAATTCCAGCAACACAAGATGAAGTAATTGTTGGTGATGTTAGTAGGTCGAGAAGCCATAAAGTTAAAGCTGTATTTATTATAGGAATAAATGATGGTGAATTTCCAAGTGTATATAAAGACGAAGGATTTTTTAACGATAAAGATAGAGAATATTTAAAAGAGCAAGGCTTTGAACTTGCCAATGGAAGTTTAGAAAATTTATACGAAGAGAATTTTAATATATACAAAGCTTTTACAGTTGCAGAAGAAAAATTGTTTTTATCTTATGCTTCATCAGATAATGAAGGACGAACACTAAGACCATCAATCTTGATAACAAAGATGAAAAAGATATATTCAAACTTGCAAGAAACAAGTGACATAATAAGCCAAGAAAAAGAAATTATTACTAAAAATAATACATTTGACAACTTAATAGAAAAGCTAAACGATTATCAAGAAGGAAAAGATGTAGAAGATATATGGTTTGATGTTTTAAATTATTATGAAAACGATGCATTATGGAAAAGCAGGCTTTTAAAAAGTTTAGATGGAATTACTTATACAAATATTCCAGAACAAATAAAGCCAGAATTTGTGAAAAAGTTATATGGAGAAACTTTGCATACAACAATTTCTAGGTTAGAAAGATATAGAAGTTGCCCATTTTCTTTTTACTTAGAATATGGATTAAAATTAAAAGAAAAGAAATCTTTAAAATTAGACCCAATAGATACAGGTTCGTTTATGCATGAGGTTATAGATACATTTTTTGAGAATGTAGCTAATAAAAAAATTTCGATACAAGAAATTGAAAATGCAGATATAGAAAAAATTGTGAAACAAATAGTAGAAGAAAAACTAAATTTAACATCTAACTACATTTTTAAAAGTATTCCAAAATTTATTATTCTTACAAATAGATTATGTAGATTGGTGACGCTTTCTATAATATATATTGTGCAAGGGCTAAAAAATACCGATTTTGAAGTAGTAGGAAACGAGATCGAGTTTAAAAATGGTAAAGAATATAGACCTATAGAAATCGTTACAAAAGATGGTAAAAAAGTAGAAATAACAGGAAAAATAGATAGAATAGATTTAGCAAAAGATGAAACGGGTAAATATATTAGGATAATAGACTATAAATCTTCTGCAAAAGATATAAATTTAAATGAAGTATTAGCAGGGTTACAATTACAGTTAATTACTTATTTAGATGCAGTATGCCAAGACAAAGATTTAATACCAGCAGGAATATTGTATTTTGGACTAGTAGAACCTAAAATAGATAAAGGAAAAAGAACTAAAGATATAACAGAAGAGGAGATAGAACAAAAACTAAGGGAACATTTTAGAATGAATGGATTAGTTTTAGCAGAAATGAATATTATAAATATGATGGATAATAAACTAAAAGACGGAGAAAAGTCAGATGTAATTCCTGTAAAAATAAAGAAAGATGGAACTATGGACAAAACTTCTAAAGTAGTTTCTAGAAAAGAATTCGAAATTTTACAAAAGTATGTAAAAAACACTTTAGCCCAAATTTCTAAAGAAATTTTAGATGGAAATATCGATATAAAACCGTACTATAATGTTAAAACTAAAAGAAAACCTTGTGAATATTGTAAATACAATTCGATATGTAATTTTAAAAAAGGTTTTTATGGAAATGACTATAATTATATAGATAATATGGAAAAAGAATATATACTAGAATGTATGAAAGGAGATATTAATGAATCTAAGTAATGAAAATGTTATTCATTTTAAAGATGGCGATGTAGAATATTTACAATTTAGAGAATTACTAAAATATTCTGATAAGATACAACATGCATATTCGTTAAAACCTTTAAAATTTAGTGATGATAATGAAAAATCAGCAGAAAATTATAGAAAAATATGTAAATCATTAAAAATAGATTCTAATAAAATAATAAAATCTACGCAAAAACACACAGATATTGTACAAAATATAACAGAATTTACAGATGAAGAGTTTGAATTTGTAGATGGATTTGTAACAAACAAAATAGAAATACCATTAGTTACTAAATATGCAGATTGTACACCAATAATTTTTTATGATAAAATAAAAAACGTAATAGGAAATGTTCATTCTGGTTGGAGAGGTACATTGAAAAAGATAAGCCAAAAAGCAGTTATAATGATGAAAGAAAAATATGGGTGTAATACAGAGGACATTATAGTGTGCATAGGGCCATGTATAAAGCAATGCCATTTCGAAGTAGAAGAAGATTTTATACAAAAATTTAAAGAAGAATTTGGAAATATAGAAAAATACTATAAAAAAGGTAAGACTATAGAAAATGAACCAACAGAAAAAGTAGTAGAAAAGCAAAAATATTATTTTGATACAACAAAATTAATAATAGACTATTTAATGGAAATAGGAATAAAAAAAGAAAATATATTTGATAGCAATATCTGCAGTGTATGCAATTCGAACAAAATGCACTCATATAGAGCAGAAAAAGAATTAGCAGATAGAAATATGAATATAATAGAACTTTTGTAAGCTTTATTTGAATTTTGGAGACGTTATTAAAAGTTCAACAAATAATAATATATGAACAAAAAAGAACGTTTATAATACTCAAAATGTTTAATGTTTGGAAAGGAGAAATTATGATACCAAATAAATTAGAAAAAGGGGATACTTTAGGAATAATTGCACCATCAGATAATGTTACAGAGCAAAACTTAGAAGAATTTAATAATTCAATTTTGTTAATGGAGCAAGCTGGATATAACATAAAGATAGGCAAAAATGTTTTTTCTAATGAAACAGGTTATGGAGCAACAGCAAAGCAAAAAGCAGATGATTTAAATAGGATGTTTGCAGATAAAGATGTAAAAATGGTCTGGTGTGCTAAAGGTGGTTATAATTCCAATTCTATTTTTGAATTAATTGATTATGAACTAATAAAAAATAATCCTAAAATATTATGTGGGTATAGTGACACTACTGCTATAGCTAATATAATTTATGAAAAAACAGGTTTGGTTACATTTTCTGGACAAACATTTAAAGGACTATCTTCATGTGAAACTGAATATTGCTATAATGAAATTATAAAAAGATTTCAAAATGCAGACTTAGAACTTGGAGATAATAGTGATAAATATAATGTAATACAAAAAGGTAAAGCAGAAGGTGTTATGATTGGCGGAAATTTAAGTATATTTTCTAATTTAATAACAGGAAAATATAGTATGAACATTAAAGATAAAATTTTATTTTTAGAAGAATTTCCACTAGAATCACCACCAGAAGCAGTTAGTTCATATTTTTACAGAATGAAACAAAATGATGTGTTTAGCAAAATTAAAGGAATATGGTTTGGTGGATATGAACACGAATCTGGCATAACACTTTCTAAAATATTAAAAGATACAATAGGAGATGAATATGATTTTCCAATAATACAATCAAGCAATTTTGGACATATAGATAAAAAAACAGTTATACCAATTGGAATAAGAGTAAGAATAGATACAGAAGACGAAGTAAAAATAAGATTATTAGAAAAATGTGTAAAATAGCATAAAGAGGTGTAAAAATTGTACGATAATTGGGAAGACTTAGAAAAATCAATAATAGGTTGTAAAAAATGTAAATTATGTAACAATAGAACAAACATTGTATTTGCAGAAGGAAATAAAAATGCTAATGTAATGTTTATAGGTGAAGGACCAGGCGCAGACGAAGATAAGCAAGGAATACCATTTGTAGGAAAAGCAGGTCAGCTAATGAATAAAGCATTTGAAGGGTTGGGAATAGACAGAAAGAAAATATATATTGCAAATATAGTAAAATGCAGACCACCTAACAATAGAGTACCAGAAGAAGACGAAGCACAAGCGTGTTTAAATTATTTAAGAAATCAAGTAATACTGGTAAAACCACAAATAATAGTACTAATGGGAAGTACAGCACTTCAGAACATATTAGGAAAAGAATACAAAATAACAGCATCAAGAGGACATTGGATAGAAAAAAAAGGAATAATGTATATGCCAACATGGCACCCAGCAGCACTTTTAAGAGATGAAAACAAAAAGATAGACTTTTGGAAAGACCTAAAAAAAGTACTAGAAATGTGTGAAGAATTAAAAACAGAAATCGGGATTTAGGGACGGTCCTTAAAATCCCGATTAAAACAGTAATTAAATTTTAGCAAAAGTAAATTTATAATGGAATAAAAAATAAGTATACTGGTAAGAAAATAAAAATTGGAGGGGTATTATGGAAAAATATTTTAAAGATATGGATTATGAAAAATTAAGTGAAGATATAGCTTTTAAAGGTAAAAGAGTTACAGTAAAAATTGAAAGATATTATAATAAAAGAGATAATAAAGAAATTTATCGTGAACATATAAAATCTGGAAACGGAGCTGTTATAATGCCTTTTCTAGATGATAACACATTAATTATGATAGAAGAAGTAAGAACTCCTATAGAAAAAAGTATATTAGCATTTCCAGCAGGTCTAATAGAAGAAGGGGAAAAGCCAGAAGAAGCAGCTATAAGAGAATTAGAAGAGGAAACTGGTTATAGAGCAGGTACAATAGAAGAAATGATATATGAATATCCAGCAGTTGGGTATTCTAACGAAAAAGTATACATATTTAAGGCAAAAAATTTAACAAAAACACAAAGACATTTAGATGCAACAGAAGATATAAAAGTACGTAAAATTTCTATAGATGAATTAAAAGAATTATACAAAAACGGAGAAATACATTCTTCGGCAGAAATAATAGCTATATTAAGTTATTTTTCGAATATATAAAATTATACAGGAGGAAAAATGAATAGTTTACTAGAAGAATCAAATAGATGCTTAAATTGTAAGGTTAAGCCATGCCAAAAAGCATGCCCTTTAGGAAATGATATACCTAGTTTTATTAAATTGGTTAAAGAAGATAATTTAAAGGAGGCTTTTAATGTTTTAACACAAACCACTGTTTTAGGTGCAATTTGTGGTAGAGTTTGTCCTCATTTTAAACAATGTAAAGGAAGTTGTGTACGAGGAATAAAGTCTGAACCTATAAGTATTGGAAAATTGGAAGCATATGTGTTTGATAACGCATTTAAAGAAAATTATGATATAAAAACAAATAATGAATTAGAAGGAAAAAAGGTTGCAATAATAGGAGGAGGACCAGCTGGTCTTACTTGTGCAGCATTTTTAAGGATGTCTGGTGCAGATGTTACTATTTACGAAAAACAACCAAAACTTGGTGGTATTACAAGATATGGAATACCAAACTTTAGATTATCTAGAGAAATAATAGATAAAAATATAGAAGAAATATTAAACTTAGGAATAAAAGCAGAATGTAATAAAGCTTTAGGAAAAGATTATAACTTAGAAGATTTAGAAAAAGAATATGATGCTATATATTTAAGTTTTGGAGCAAATGTTTCATCAAAAATGAATATACCAGGTGAAAACTTACAAGGGGTATATGGAGGAAATGAGTTACTAGAAACAAATATACACCCAAATTATGAAGGTAAAAATGTAGCAGTAAGTGGTGGGGGAAATGTAGCCATGGATACTGCAAGAACAATAAAACGATTAGGAGCAAAAAATGTATATGTAATATACAGAAGAGCAAAAGAACAAATGCCAGCAGAAGAATTAGAAATAGAAGAAGCAGAAAAAGAAGGAGTAGAATTTTTATTTAAAACAAATATTGTAAAAATATTAGGAAACGAAAAAGTAGAAAAATTAGAATGTATAAAAACAGAGTTAGTAGAAAAAGAAGGAGAAAAAAGACCTGTACCTGTAAATATAGAAAATTCTAATTATTTACTAGATATGGACTATGTAGTAATGGCTGTAGGTTCTAAGCCTGATGGAGAAATTGTTTCTAAAACAAAACTAGAAGTAACACAATATGGGAATATAAAAGTAGATGAAAATTATATGACATCTAAAAAAGGAATATTTGCAGGAGGAGATTTAATAGGAACAAAGTCAACTGTTGCATGGGCTGCACGTTCTGGAAGAAATGCTTCAGAAGCGATAAAAAAATATTTGCTAGAAGAATAAATAGCAATACAAAAATAAACATATTATAAAGAACTAAGTAAAGCAAATACTAAATATTTACTTTTTACATTTTTTGATATATAATTTGTCAAACAAAAATAATGAAGGGATGAAGTTTATGTACAATTATAAAGAGGTAGAGAAAAAATGGCAAAATAAGTGGTATACAGAAGGTACCTTTAATGCAAAAAACGATTATTCAAAAGAAAAATGGTTTGGACTAATAGAATTTCCTTATCCATCTGGTCAAGGATTACATGTTGGGCACCCAAGAAGCTATACAGCATTAGACATAATAGCTAGAAAAAGAAGAATGCAAGGGTATAATGTATTATTTCCTATTGGGTTTGATGCATTTGGTCTTCCAGCAGAAAACTATGCAATAAAAAACCATGTTCATCCTAAAATAACAACAGAAAAAAATATAAATCATTTTAAAGAGCAATTAAAATCTATTGGTTTCTCTTTTGATTGGTCAAGAGAAGTAAACACAACAGACCCTAATTACTATAAATGGACACAATGGATTTTTATACAATTATATAAAAAAGGTTTAGCATACAAAACAACTATGCCAATAAACTTTTGTACAGGCTGTAAAGTAGGACTAGCAAACGAAGAAGTTGTAAATGGAGTTTGCGAAAGATGTGGAAGTCCAGTTGTACAAAAAGAAAAAAGCCAATGGATGCTAAAAATTACAGAATATGCACAAAGATTAATAGACGATTTAGACGATGTTAATTTCTTAGAAAAAATTAAAGCACAACAAATAAATTGGATTGGAAGAAGTGAAGGTGCAGAAGTTAACTTTAAAATAAGTGGAGAAGATGATAAACTTCTAATTTATACAACTAGACCAGATACAATATTTGGAGCAACATATATGGTTGTAGCACCAGAACATGAAATTATAAAAAAATACAAAGACAAAATTACAAATCTTGAAGAAGTAGAAGAATATAAAAGAAAAGCATCATTAAAATCCGATTTCGAAAGAGCAGAGCTAAACAAAGAAAAAACAGGTGTAGAAATAAAAGGAATAAAAGCAGTAAACCCATTAACAAATGAAGAAATTCCAATTTGGATTTCAGATTATGTATTAATAACATATGGCACAGGTGCTATTATGGCTGTTCCTGCACATGATGCAAGAGATTTCGAATTTGCTAAAAAGTTTAATTTACCAATTAAACAAGTTATAGTAGAAAAAACAAACAAAGAAACATTAGAAGAAATAACAGAACCAATTACAGATGTAAATAATGGTATAGCAGTAAATTCAGAATTTTTAAATGGACTAGAATCAAAAGAAGCCATAAATAAAGCAATAGAATATATAGAAGAAAATAATTTAGGTAAAAGAAAAGTAAATTATAAACTTCGTGATTGGGTATTTTCTAGACAACGTTATTGGGGAGAACCGATACCTATGGTATATTGCAATAAATGTGGATGGGTTCCAATTCCAGAAGAAGAACTACCTTTAAAATTACCAGATGTAGAAGATTACGAGCCAGGAGAAAATGGAGAATCTCCACTTTCAAAACAAGAAGATTGGATAAATACAACTTGCCCATGTTGCCATGGAAAAGCAAGAAGAGAAACAGACACAATGCCACAATGGGCTGGATCTTCATGGTATTACCTAAGATATATGGATCCACATAATGATAATGAATTAGCTTCAAAAGAAGCACTAGAATATTGGTCACCAGTAGACTGGTATAATGGTGGTATGGAACATACTACTTTACACTTACTATATTCAAGATTTTGGCATAAATTTTTATATGATATTGGAGTGGTACCAACTAAAGAGCCATATGCAAAACGTACATCACATGGAATGATATTAGGAAGCAATGGCGAAAAAATGTCTAAATCTAAAGGAAACGTAATAAATCCAGATGAAATAGTAGAAGAATTTGGAGCAGATGCATTTAGAGTTTATGAAATGTTTATGGGACCTTTCGACCAAACAGCTCCATGGTCTATGGAAAGCATTAGAGGATGTATGAAGTTCCTAGATAGAGTTTGGAATATGCAAGATTTCTTAGTAGAAGGAGATAAATATTCAGAAAAATTCGAAAAGATGATGAATAAAGCAATAAAGAAAATTTCTACAGATATAGAAGAAATGAAATTTAATACTTCTGTTGCTACATTTATGACAATGGTAAATGAATTTTATAAAGAAAAACAAATTAATAAAGCAGAATTTGCTACATTATTACAATTATTAAATCCATTTGCACCACATATGACAGAAGAATTATACAAAATAATAGGTGGAAAAGAAGATTTAGCATATAAAGATTGGCCAACATATGATGAAGCAAAAACAATAGAGGATGAAATAGAAATTCCTGTTCAAATAAAAGGAAAAGTTAAAGCGACAATTACTATAAAAAAAGATGAAGATGAAGAAATAGTAAAACAAAAAGCAAATGAAGCAGTTGCAAGCCAAATAGAAGGCAAAAAAATAATAAAAGAAATATATGTTAAAAATAAAATATATAACATAGTAATTGCTTAAAAAGAACAAATAATTTGAACTATATTAAACTAAAATATACATATCAGTTAAAAAAGAACATTACAGTTATGTTTTGTAACATAGCTGTAATGCTTTTTTAATAAGAATGTTATAGAAGTTTAATTTATATATAGTATAATATAATTATCTATAAGTGTATTAGGGAGAAAGAATATGGGGATAGAAGCAAACTTAAAAAAAGAGGGAATTCAAGTTATAGAAGAACTTGATAAGATAAAAGTTAATACAATAGCTAAAAATGTTGCTCAAAAAATTGTAGCTGCATTTCCTAATATGGAGTTTAAATTAGGTGAAATATTTATAAAACTTTCACAAATAAAAATGTATTATGCAGAAGTTCCAAAAGGTTTTTCAGAAGCTAATTATTTTTATAAAAATACATCAATATATTTTAATTGTGAAGTACCATTAGAAAAAATTGAAGACTATGCTATACACGAGTGCATTCACTATTTGCAAGAAAGAAAAGATAAAGCCGGTTTTTTAATAAGATTAGGTTTATGTGATTTAACACAATACAAAGTGCATGGTTTGGCGCTAAATGAGGCAGCAGTACAATATGCTACAGCAAGAGCTACAAAAGAGCCAAAAGATAATGTGAAATATTATGGAATTTCGTTTGATACAATTAGCCCTACTTGTTACCCTTTAATATGTAATTTGATTGTACAAATGGCATATGTAACAGGAGAAGATGTACTTTTAGATAGTGTATTTAACAGTAATAATAATTTTAAAGAAACATTTATAGAAAAAACAACAGAAGAGACATTTTACACTTTAGAGAAAAATTTTGACAAATTGTTAAAATTAGAGGAAGAATTATTAAAACTAAACAACAAAATAGAAATTACAGATAATTTAAACTCTTCTATGAATAAAAAAAGAGTTAAAATAAAAAATGATATTCAAAAAACTTTTATGGATTCTCAAAACTTAATAATAACTTCTTATTTTGATACATCTTTTAACAAAATTACAAATTTAGAAGAAGTAGAAAATTACAGAAGAGCTTTATATAACTATAAAGATTTAGTAGGATATGTAGAAGGAAAAGATGAATTTAACGAATATTATATAAAAACAATGAATAAATTAGAAAACAAATATAATGAATTAGAAAATGAAAATTTATTAGATGACACAGAAGAAATAGTAGATTTACCAATAGAAAGAAAAAACAAATTCCAAATTATATGGCAAACTATAAAGAAATTTTTATTTAAGTCAGGAGAAGAATATCAAAGAGAAACTGAAAAATAGCATTTAGCTATTGACAATATAAAAAATAGATGATATTATATATAAGCGATTAAAGAAGAAGGTAACCACTTCCACCTTGTCTATATAAATAGAAAGGTAAAAATAATTCAATATATATAGTATATAATTATTTTAGTGGGTTAACTTGCGTCTTTAAGTTAATTCATTTTTTTATTGCTTATTTATAAGCAAAATATATGGAGGTGTTTTATAATAAAACAAGATTTACCTATTAACGAAAAAATAAGAGCCAAAGAAGTAAACTTAATAGATGAAAATGGCGAAAAATTAGGAGTAATGTCACTTAATGAAGCTTTAAAAATAGCTTCAGAAAAGAATTTAGATGTAGCTTTAGTTTCTCCAAATACTGTGCCACCTGTTTGCAAAATTATGAATTATGGTAAATATAAATTCGAACAAGCAAAAAGGGAAAAAGAGGCAAAGAAAAAACAAAAAGTATTTGAATTAAAAGAAATAAGAGTAACACCTAATATAGAAGAACACGATTTTAGCTTCAAATCTAAAAATGTAAGAAAATTCATAGAAGATGGTGCAAAAGTAAAAATTACAGTTAGATTTAGAGGAAGAGAAGTTAATAATGTTAAATTAGGAGAAGCAGTTATCAACAAATTTATAGAAGAATTAAAAGATGTAGCAACTCCAGAAAAGAAACCTTTATTAGAAGGTAGAAATATGTTTGTAATTTTATCAAAAAAAGCATAAATAGAAAGGAGCAATTAAAATGCCAAAATTAAAAACAAATAAAGCTGCAAGCAAAAGATATGGGTTTACAGCAAAAGGAAAAGTAAAAAGAACATCTGCAAATGCAAGACACAGATTATCTACAAAAACAAGCAGACAAAAAATGTCTAGAAAACAAAATTCTTATGCAGACAAAACATGTGTAGAAGGAATTAAAAAATTATTACCTTATGGTTAATAAGAAGAACGAAGAATAAGGAGGAATAGAAAATGGCAAGAGTAAAAACAGCAAGAATTACTCGTAAAAAACATAAAAAAGTATTAAAACAAGCAAAAGGATATTTTGGAGCAAAAAGATATAGATTCAGAATGGCTAAACAAGCTGTTATGAAATCTGGAATGTATGCTTATATAGCTAGAAAAGATAAAAAGAGTAATTTTAGAAAATTATGGATAGCAAGAATAAATGCTGCTGCAAGAATGAATGGAATTTCTTACAGCAAATTAATAGCAGGATTAAAGAAAGCTAATGTAACAATAAACAGAAAAATGTTAGCAGACATAGCTATAACAGATCCAAAAGCATTTACAGAAATTGCAGAAATCGCAAAAAAAGCATAATTTAAAAAAGTTCTAAAATACTAGTTTTTTAAACTAGTATTTTTATATGCTAAAATTTTATTTTAAATTTTAACAAAAAAATCTTAAAATGCTCATATTATATATTAAGAAAGGAGGAATATTTTATGTCTGAAGACCAAAAAGTAGTATCTATTATAGATTATATAAACGAAAATAACATATGTAACAAATATTTAAATAAGATAAACTCTATAGTTGGAAATAGTAATGTAGAAGTGTTAGCAAGAGTAAAAGATAAAGAATCTGCATTACAAAAAATGCAAGTAAGAAAATTTGCATATGCAAACCAGATAAGTGATTTTATAGGATTTATGTTAGTTACAGACAAGATAGAAGATGTATATAAAATTAGAAATGAACTAAAAAATACATTTGGAAATGGTATAGAAGAAGATTATATTAAAAATCCTAAAAATGGATACCAAAGTATTCACTTAAACTATTTTGTAGAGCAAAATATTCCTCTAGAAATACAAATAAAAACTAAAAGAATGAAGTTAGCACAAGATATAGTACATGATAAAATATATAAGAACTTTAAATTATCAGAAGATTTAAGAAATGTGCTAAGCCAATTAGCATTTTTAAAGATTTTAAAATAAAAGCTTTGTCAAAGAGATATAAAGCAGATTCGAATACAATAAAAGCAATAAAGAATATTCTTTATTGCTTTTTCATTTTTGGCTTTGCAATTAATGAAGCTAAATATCCAAAGAAAATTGCAGCTGCAATTCCACCAGCAGCATTTTTTATACCACCAGTAAATGCACCTAAAAGTCCAGAAGTTTTAACACCTTCTATAGCACCTTTAGCTAAGTTATACCCAAATCCAGTAAGAGGAACAGTAGCACCTGCGCCTGCAAAATCTACTAAATACTTATATATGCCAAGCCCACCTAAAATAACACCAAGCGTTACGAAAGAAACTAGAATTCTTGCAGGAGTTAATTTTGTTTTATCTATTAAAATTTGTCCAATTACACATATTAAACCACCAACAACAAAAGCTTTTAATAATGAGCTCCATTCAAAAACTGACATCCAATCTATATTACTCATAAAAATTCCTCCAATAATCACGATTTATACAGTCTAACTGTTTATACTGCAAAATCTTCATAATAACTACGATTTATACTTCAATACTAATAGCATGTGCAATGCCGGGAATACTTTCGCCTTGCTGTGATGATGTGGCATTCATTAAAGCCCCAGTTGCTATTAACAATATTTTTTTATATTTTTTGCTTTGTAGCATATTAAATAAATAGCCAGAAAAAACTGTACCACAACAAGCACAACCACTTCCTCCAGAATGAGTATCTTGAGTTTCTTTGTCAAAAATTAAAACACCGCAATCATTATAGTTAGACTTTATGTTATAACCTTTTGTTTGTGCAAGTTCGATTAATATATCTTTACCAACATGACCTAAATCACCAGTTATTATTGCATCATAATAACTAGGCTTTCTTCCTGTATCAGTTAAATGGGTAATTAAAGTATCTAATGCAGCAGGAGCCATTGCAGCACCCATATTGTTACCATCTTTAATGCCCATATCTATAATTTTTCCAGGAGTAAAATGAGTTATAAAAGGCCCAGTACCATTAGAAGATAAAATTGCAGAGCCAGCTCCAGTAACAGTCCATTGAGAAGATTGTGGTCTTTGATTTCCTAGTTCTAATGGAAACCTAAATTGCTTTTCTGCACTACAAAAATGGCTAGAAGCACCACAAATAACATTATTTGCAGCTCCACTATCTATAAATATAGAACCTACACCTAAACCTTCAACAAAAGTAGAACAAGCACCAAATATACCTATAAAAGGAATATCTAAGTCACGAAGACCAAAACTAGAAGATATACATTGGTTTAATAAATCACCAGCAAAACAATAATCTATGCTAGAAGCAGGAAGATTAGATTTTTTTATTGCAGAATAAAAAGTTTCTTTTAATATTTTACTTTCAGCTTTTTCCCAAGTTTTTTCTCCCCAAAACTCATCTTCTAAACATTTGTCAAAATATTTAGCAAGAGGTCCTTCTGCTTCTTTTGGACCAACGATACAGGCAGTATCTAATATGGTGGGAAGATTTGTAAATTTTATAGTTTGTTTTCCTAACTTTTCCAAAAAATCATCTCCTTATGCTAAAGTAATACCTTGTGTATTAAAAATAAGGTATATAATTCCAACAATTATAGAGCTACAAATACCAAAAACCAAAACAGGACCTGCAATAGTAAACATTTTACTACCAACACCCATAACATAGCCTTCAGATTTATATTCTATAGATGGAGCAACAATCGAATTAGCAAAACCTGTAATAGGAACTAAAGAACCAGCTCCTGCAAATTTACCTATTTTGTTAAAAATATTTAATCCAGTTAAAAATGCACTAAGACCTATTAAAATAATAGAAGCGATAGTTCCAGATGTAGCTTCGTCTAAAGCACGTGCTTTACAGATAAGAAGAATAATTTGTCCAAAAGTACAAATTAAGCCACCTACCCAAAAAGCGTTAAAACAGTTTTTTAAGATAGGGGAATTTGGGGACTTTTTATTTACATATTCTTGATATTTTTTTTGTGTTTCTATAGGTTGCATAAAAACTCCTTTCTATTCATTCGAATGGTCAATAAAAAAAGTAAGCTCTATTTCTGCAAAATATTCTACAATTTTTCCATCTTGAATATTTGCAGTTTGATCTATAACTTTAACCTCTGATATATAATTTATCGTTTTAGAAGCTTCACTAATAGTTTGTACAATTGCATCTTTCCAAGATATATTAGAAGAACCTCTAACGCGAATGTGTTTTTCAACAGTCATTTGCTAATACCTCCTATAAATAAAATTAGTAATATTTTTTACAATTAATTTAATTTTATACAAGAAAATGGTATAATGTATAAAGTTATAATGAGAAAGGAAGAAAAATATTTAATGAAAATAGATTTTGCACGAAATATTGCACTAAAAATAATATACGAAGTAAATGCTAAACAAGCATATTCTAATATAGTGCTAGACAAATACATTAACGAAAATAGGGATAAACTAAGTAATGTAGATATTAATTTTATTTCGGAATTAGTATATGGTGTTATAACATGGAAATTAACATTAGAATATATAATTCAGAAATATTCAAAAACTAAGCTTAAAAAAATGTCGGATTGGGTAAAAAATATTTTATACTTGGGAAGTTATCAAATAATATTTTTGGACAAAGTACCAAAATCAGCAGCAGTAAACGAAAGTGTTAATTTATGCAAAAAATATAATTTTAAATCTGCAAATTTAGTTAATGCAATTTTAAGAAAAATAAGCAAAGAAGATTACGAAGAAATTAATAATATAACAAATAGTATAACTAAAGTTAGTTTAAAATATTCTATGCCAGAATGGATGGTAAAAAAGTTTTTTAGCGAACATGGTGAAAGCAAAGCAAAAGAAATTTGTAAGAATTTAAATTTAAGACCAAATATGTCTGTAAGATTAAATAGTTTAAAAGAAAAAATAGAAATAGGAAATAAAGGAATTTTAGAAGATTTTAGAGTAGTTACAAAAGCTAAAAATATTATTAAGACAAAAGAATATGAAGAAGGCTATATAACTCTACAAGATGAAGCAGCTGGTTTAAGTAGCTTCGTTTTAAAACCCAAAAAAGGAGATTTTGTATTAGATGCATGTAGTGCTCCTGGTGGGAAAACAACATATTTAGCAGAGTTAATGCAAGATGAAGGAAAAATTATAGCATGGGATATTTACGAAGAAAGATTAAAACAAGTTAGCCAAAATGCTAAAAGATTAGGCATAAGTATTATAGAAACGCAAGTAAATAATGCAGCTATTTTAAAAGAAGAGTTTAAGAATAAATTTGATAAAATATTACTAGATGTGCCTTGCCTTGGGCTAGGAGTAATTAGAAGAAAACCAGATATAAAATGGAATAGGAAAGAAGATGATATTAAAGATATTTCTACTATTCAGTACGAAATATTAAAAACTTGTGCAAATTATTTAAAAAAAGATGGAGTTCTAGTATATTCTACATGTAGTATGCTAAAAGAAGAAAATGAACTTATAATAAATAAATTTTTACAAGAAGAGAATTTTATAACTGTTAATATAGAAGAAAATATTCCTAAAGAATTTTATAAAATAACTAAAAATAATATGGTGCAATTTTTGCCAAGCGAAAAACATGATGGATTTTTTATAACAATGCTAAAAAGAAAATAAAAACAGCTATATTACGATAATATTACATTAATATTATGTTTAAATTAAACACCTTGACTTTTTTACATAAACATATAAAATATTGGTATATAAAAACAGTAAAAGTGCTACGCACAATATATATACAAAAGAAGGGAGACGTTTATATGTTAAATAAAGTAAAAGAAGAAAAAGGAATAACATTAGTTGTTTTAATAATTACAATAATTATATTACTATGTTTAGCAGGAGTTATAGTATATTTAGTATTTGGTCAAGATGGTTTAAAAGGTAAAGATAATGCTTTAGAAGCTGAAAGAGATAAAGCATATGCAAAAGATATAGTAACTATGGCATTAAAAGTAGTGGAAAAAGATAGAGAGCAAATGAATGTTAATGGTTTAGTACAAACTAATACAAATCCAGATGTTATAGATGCAGTAGTAAAAACAATAGATAAGTCTTCAAACTTTAAAGAAGGTGCAGATGGAAGTTCAGTAGAATATGTAACAAGTAGTGGAGATAAATATATTGTTAAAATAGATACTAAAAGTTTAAAAGTACAAGAAGTAAACTAAAGAAAAGGCATATACACTAGTTGTATATGCCTAAAAAAATGTTAATAAAAAGGAGCATATATATGAATATAGGAATAGATATAGGTGGAAGCCATGTAGGAGTAGGACTTGTAGGATCAAGTGGAAAGATAATAAACAAAAAAGAAGTAGATATAACCGAAAAAGATAAAAAAAATATAGAAAAAATGATAACAAATACTATAATAAATTTTATAAAACAAATTTTAAAAGAACAAGATATAGAGGCAAAAGAAATTGGTTATGTGGGAATTGCCTCACCAGGTACAATAGAAAACAATTGTATATATAATGTAGTAAACTTAGGTTTAGAAAAATTAGACATAGCTAAATATATAAAAAAAGAATTTAACTTAGAAGTAAAAATAAAAAATGATGCTAAATGTGCAGGAATTGCAGAAAGTATGTATGGAAGTACAAAATTTGCTCAAGATAATATATATTTGTGTTTAGGAACAGGAATAGGTGGAGCAGCATTTATAAATAATAAATTAGTAGAACCAAGATATAAATCCGGAATGGAATTTGGCCACATGATAATAGATAAAGATGGAAGAGAATGTAAATGTGGAAGCAAAGGATGTTTCGAAAAATATT
>ERZ857969.488-NODE-488-length-66092-cov-3.356679_pt1 | contig 66092 bp, 68 predicted proteins | sample MGYA00519864_ERZ857969 | MGnify/ENA primary metagenome ERZ857969 (study PRJEB31778, sample SAMEA3449382) | human gut metagenome | biome: human gut; feature: human-associated habitat; material: faeces | place: United Kingdom | collected 2010/2012 ...
ATATTTTGTATAAGCAGGCAGCAATTCTTCCGCCATACCCCTTAAAAAACTTTCAACAAGCGCTCCGGGAGTAAAATTTCCCTCACTTATATTTTTTATGCTGCCTAAAGCCTGTTTTTCGCCTCGTTTTCCACAAAAACACGTATCTGTCTTTAAGCCTGCGGTCCGACTATTTCTAGCCGCCCTCTCCATCTCCATATAAAGCGTCCGGGGCTTAACTCCGCCCATAGCCAGAACCTCTTCAAAAAATCTTTCAAGCATTGCATAAGCTCGCCCACCGCAAAGCGCTGAAGCGACAAGCAGATATTTATTTCCGTCCAGCGGCCTGGTTTCAATTTCGCTGTCCTGATATATGCTGCCGCTCATACATGATATCTGCGAGCCTGTCCCCACATTCAAAAGTATTTCCTTCTGCCCGTCCCGAACGCATCCAATAAAACTGGCCTGATTGTCCCCCAGGCCAACGCATACGCCCCTACCGTTGTTTTCTCCCAATATTTTCGCTTGGTTTATAATGCCAGGCAGCAAAGCTTCGTTTAGTTCCAGCCTTGAAATAGCCTCAAAATCATAGCTGTTGCTTTTTAAATTATACAAACCTAATGAGGCCGCATTGGAAATATGCATATACGGACGGCTTATCCCCGCTAATTTCATAGCCGCATAATCCGATATGGTACATAGGCAGGAAGCGTTTGCAGGTACCATCCCGTTAAGCTTATGATAAAAATGCGTCGCCAGCCCATAGCCTCCATAAATGCTTCTACCCACAGTCCGCTCAATAAAACCCGTGTATGTAGTGTCTTTATACGGCTCGCACGCGCTGTTATCCTGCCATGTATACAGCGGGCTGACAGCGCGCCCAGCCTTATCCAGGTATAATATGCCATGCATCTGCCCCGTCAGGCCCAGCCGCTCTATATTGGGATGTTCGCGGCTTATGCCGCAAAGCTGAGTTTCTATTATATCCAAAATTTTATCGGCGTCCTGTCTTATATTATCGCTTCCAGGCAATGCCGAATTATTTTTTAAAGTATAACTCGCCAGACATTCCCTATCCTCAAAAACCGCAAATGATATACTAGTAGTCCCAATATCTATACCTAAAATTTTCATATTCATCCCTCTATAATTTATATAATTTCTTTAACGCTAAATCCATACTCCGAATATATTTGCTCGCCTGCCGTCAGCATTATTCCTATCGCCAAAAATCAAAGCAGGCAGTATCAAAAGGAAAATAATTATACTTAAAAATTGTGAAATTGACAAGCTTAGAATGAAACTTAACGACTAATTATTCAAAAACATATTCGTTCATGAAAATATCAGAATAACAAATTTCGCAATAACGCAGTTTACAAGCTTAAGCATCGCATCAATTTACGTTAATAGCAAAAGAGGCTGCAGCAATAAAAAGCCGGTAAAAGCGACGTTTTTGGAGCGGAAGAGGAGAGGTTTAAGTATCTATCCCCGCATCAAAATAGCGGAATCCATTATTAAAAAGCGCAGATAATAGGAAAGAGAAGCGCAAACCAAGCCGCGCTTCCCTTTTAAACGCAATTAGCCCATCCCAGCCATAAAGCTTATTTGGCTCCCTCCGGGATAGGATAATCCACACCCCGCGTATCCACGCGCACGCTCCTTATAACCTGCGGCTCCTGTGGCTTATCCAGCACGCCCGTAGGAGTCTCGCTTATTTCATAAACTGTCTCCATACCTTCTACCACCATGCCAAACGCAGCGTACTGCCCGTTCAAATGCGGACAATCTTCCACGCATATAAAAAACTGCGAACCGGCGCTGTCATAGGGAAACGCCAGCCTGGCCATGGACAGCACGCCGGGCACATGAGCTATATTGTTCTGCGTAAAGCCATTAGCCGCAAACTCTCCCTTAATAGTATAGCCAGGGCCGCCCTTGCCAGTACCTTCAGGACATCCGCCCTGTATCATAAAATCCCTTATTACTCTATGAAAAATAAGCCCGTCATAAAATTGCTTCTGATTAGCTAAATATATGAAATTATTAACCGTTTCCGGCGCCTTTTCAGGATAAAGCTCCGCTTTTATCACCGCGCCCGATTCCATAGTGATAAACGCCACAGGATGCTGCATATTATTTGCCTCCTCATATTCACCGTCAAAATTTGCAATAGCTCTGTTTGAATAATCCGGCCCTACCGAAGGCCAAGCCGTTTCTTTCTCTGCCGGCTCGCCGCATGAAGAGAAAAACGGTACTATAAGCACAACAGTTAAAAGTACAGCCAGTTTTTTCATGTATATCAACACCGCCGCATTTGTTATATTATATACTAGAGAATTTTATAATATTACGCGCCTGGAGTCAATTTATAAAAAATAAACTTTATGTAAACAATTCAACCGCCGTCCAGCCTCCCCATCTGAAGCTGCGCCATAACTAAATTATAATATATCCCCTTTTGACGGAGCAGTTCGTCATGCGTTCCCAGCTCCGCTCGTTTTTTCTTATCTATGACCATAATTCTGTCTGCGCCGCGCAAAGTGGAAAGCCTATGAGCTATCGCAATAGTAGTGCGCCCCTTGATAAGCCGTGCAAGAGCTTCTTGTATCTGATATTCGGTCTCCGTATCCAAGCTGCTTGTCGCTTCGTCCATAAACTTGGGTACACCTCTCCAATCCCTTGATACGCCTTGCCTTAACGGAATACACAAATGTGTTTTGTGTTGACCTCCCTCATATATTTTATCAAAGAGGGCGCATAGTCAATCCAGACTATGCGCCTTTTTCTACCCTCGCGTTTTCATCGAAGGCTATGTATTTGGTTTTTGCTGATTACAGGCTGCGGAGCAGGCTCATGTTTTTCTTATTAAGTGCTTTTTGCAGCTTTTCATTCTCGGCGGTCAGCCTGCTGTTTTCTTTTTGCAGGGTTCGTATTTTCTCATGCAGGGCAATGATTTCGTTGTCCATCGCCATATCGAGAATGTTCTTTCGGGGGTCGGTCATTCCGACCTGCTGTTCAAGCGCCTTATCCAGTGTGTTTCTCACAATAGGGTTCTTGTAAAAAAATCCCCTCGACAATCCTGTCTTGGCAATCAGCTTCGGGATCGTTATTTTCTCTCCCTCATCCAGCATTTCAAAGATTGTCTTTTTAGCAAGTTCAATCTTGTCCGCACTGCTCTTTCGGTTACAGGCGACCATCTTTTCGTATTTGCTCATATTCATCCTCCCATCCGTCTAAGTTGTTTAATATTATCGCCGAGAGCTTCTGCCGTGCCTTTCGGGTTTCATCGGCAAGTAGTTGATTGCTCATCTTGCGATAGTATTTTACATTCCGGACACTGCTGTGTCCCAGCAACTTGGCAATAGTCCAATCATCCAGATGCATTTCTGTCAGCTTTACGCCGTAATAATGCCGGTAGATATGTGTGCTGCATCCGAAGAGCTCACCGTTGTCATCCCTTAAGTCCTTGTCGTAAATCATCGCCGTGACTCGATATTGCACTTTGGTATATGGCATAGCGTGTGCTGTATCTTTATCATCCACGAAGATGTAAGGGGTATCCCCGTATTTTTCTTTGGTATAATCAATTGCCATTTGGATTAAAGCTGCAAGCTCTGCACTGATTGGTTTTTCATAAGGCTTTGTTTTCATTTGCCGGATTCGGATAATGATTTCACCGTTTTTTTCCGACAGGCAGTCGGGAGCGAGCGTCAGTGTATCAGAGATTCGTGTGCCGAGCATTTGATGGATAATCATCAGCCTTGCAGTCTGCTCATCCAGCTTGACAATCTCCCGGTTGAGGCGCTTGAGTTCTTCGTCCGAATAAGTTTTGAAGGCTGCTTTCGGCGTCTGCGGAATATCTCTTGTAAGAAACAGCCCGATTAAATTCGGATAATCACACATCTGACCGATGCTTTCCAGCAGGCAGCGCAGGCGGTTTAGGTCTGCATGGAAATGTTTGGTTTCCGTTGCCTCTGTTTTGAGGTAGGTAAGATATTCTTCAACCACCTTGCGGCTGATGTCCTTGCAGGACTGGATGTCTGGCTGCCGTTCTTCAAGATACCGTGACAACCTCCGCACTGCTGTCAGTTCTTTTATCACGCAGGCGATGGCTTCGCTTTGCAGGTTGAGGTAGATGCCTTTTTTCACTTCCTGCCGGATACCGTCCTGCGATATCTTTGTGAAGTTTAAGGTTCGGACTCTCTTGATCGGATTGGCTCTGAACTCGATGCCGAGCTTATCAAGCTCCCAGATATCCTTTTCTTCTTCCTGGCGGTTATCCGTTGAGAGGAATTTCAACAGGCGTTCAAGGTAGGATATTTCCCGAGCCTTTACCATTAAGGTGTTTCCGTTGATGGCGGTCTGTCTTTTATATAAAGGCATCTGTTCCTTGAACATCCATATTTTAAACCGCTTTATCCATACCTCTGCACTTATGTCATGCAGGCTCGAACCGGGTTTGGCAGTATCCTGTAAAAACCGGCACACCTTTTTGAACTGCTGCAGGTCGTTATACAGCCTCGTTAAACAGACCTGCGTGCTTCGCCACTTTATAAAATCCGTTATTTCCTCACGCATCTTTGATGACGGTATCGGTTCTAAGTCGTAATATGGATTTTTGTTGATCTGCTTTTTCAAGAATTTCGCTTTCTCTGCCTCGTCATATAAATCCCATAAATAAATCCGGTTATCCATCTGTCTTTTCACCTCTTTTCATGCAAGCCGCCAGACTGTGCCGGCTGAAGTATTCCTCGCTTGCTTTTTCAATTTTCTTTGGCATATAGTCGATATACTGCTCGGTCATTTCTTCGTAGTCATGACCGAGGTAATCACGGATACTCTGCAGCGGTACGCCCGTGTCGTAAAAATAGGTCGCTATCGTATGGCGGTAATCATGGGATTTGAACACATAGCCGCCGTTCTGAATGTTGTTGAGCTCGCAGTATTTCAGCATATTGTAGCGGAAGGTTGACTTGCAGTATGCGCCGCCTTTTGCATTTTGGAATACATAATCATCTGCCTTAACGCCATGCTTTTTCAGATAAACCTTCATTAGCTTATACAAGGCATCCGGAATCGGGATTCGCTTATAAGTTCTCATCTTTATCTGATGCACCTGAATCCAAGCGTCCTTGCCCTGTATGTAGTAGGCGTTGCCCTTTAAGGTGCATACCTCGCTGATGCGCAGGCCGACTCCCCAAAGGTGCAGGTACATGATCCTTATCGTTTCGGGGAAACAGCAGAGCTTTTCGAGAATTTCATCCGCGGCCTCTTGAGCTACACTCCGGTCAAGATGCCGTGGGATTATTTTCTTCAGACAGCATTCTGCATCGAAGGGTATCCGTTCAATGTACTGCCGAACCTTGAGAAAATTAAAGAAGTGCTGTATGCACATGACATTCTTATTGTAGGTTTCAGCTTGTACCGATCGCTGTCGCTGTTTTTTGAAGTAGTCATCCATCTGTGCCGGAGTCACCGAGCATACATCCTCATTTTCATCTTGGCATATATCGTTCAGAAAATTTCGGATAGCAGAATGTTCTCCGCGAATCACACTCACCGACAGGTTGGTGATGCCAAGTCCGTATCGGATGTATTTTTTCAGTAATTCCCGGTTTTTCTTATGCGTAACTTCTGTGAAGGAGATTGAGGATACCGGACTTGCCGCATCCAGCCTTTCCGGCTGTATCTGAAAACGTTCCATGTACCAGACATGGGCATTCCAGTTAATCTTTTCGGTCTGCATGAACAGTGCTTTCCGGCAAAAACTTATGATTCCGACTCGGTTGTAGGGTTTGAGCCGTTCACTATCAAGGCCTTTGAATTGCTGTTCCTGCGCCAGCTCCATCTGCTCGATGTCATCGATTTTTTCGTCTGCGCAGAAATCGTACAGTTCTCTCAGTCCTAACAGATGCTTGCGCCTTGTTTCAAAGGCTGTGTCATTTTCTAACGCATAGTGCAGGATATCGAAAATCTGCCTTTTCAGCTTCTCCGGTACAGCCCGTGTAAAATCCCATGCCAATTCGTGTTTCTTCGTGGCTTTTCGGAACATCGCCCGGATGTCCGGGTTGGGATGATACAGCAGGAACAGGATTGTGTTCTCATAATTCGGACGGACAGGTTTTCCATCCGCTGCAATGTGGATTTCTTTACTTACCGAATACTGCTTTATCCTATCAAACGAGACCAGATAGTGACGATATGCTGCCGAGTCTGTATGATCTGGCAGCCATTTTTCAAACCTTACCCTTGCCGGATAGTCAAGGTCAGCTATGGTTTCCATGTCTTCGCTCACCATGAATTCAATCACTTTGCCTTTATACGGATTTTTGACTTCGGAGGTTTCTTTCTGCAGCCGTGCTTGCAGAATCGAAGCGTCCTGTTGTTTTTCAACCTGTTTTAATGCAAGCACCGCCATTTCATTCCACCTCCTTTATAGCAAATTCTTGATGCCGTACAGATCCGAGTGCTTCTCATAAAATTCCCGGCTGGCTTCCATGAGCTGATCGTCCAGTATGCCGAGATATTTAACCGTAGTGTCAAGATGCTTGTGACCGAGGGCTAACTGTATCAGTTCCAGCGCCCAGCCCGAATTCCGTCTTGATACGGCGTAGTACCTGCGGAGCATATGGGGAGTCAGCTTGATCCCTGTCTTTTTTTCCATCCGTTCCAGCATATCGTAAACACTTTCCACCCGCATCGGTCTGCCTGCGGTCTTTCCTTTTATATTGATGAACAGCAGATTCTGATGCTGGAGCAGGCTCCGGTATTCCGACAGATAATGCATAAGGAACTTGAAGGTGTCGTTGCTTATCTTCGCTGAACGGTATTCCGCATTCTTAGCGCGGGCATCGTTATCGTTATCATCCCGAAAGTACACCTTGAGGTTATGCTGTTTATAATCAATATCTTTGGTATAATCCAAGCCGAGGATTTCTCCGATGCGGAAGCCGGTTTCTGCTATCAGCAGGAGTAGAAGCTGGTCACGGATATTGGTGCAGGCTTGGAGGATATCAACGATTTCAACCTCGTCTGCCGCACGGACATCCCTGTCTTTTTCTTTCATATATCCCTTGAAGGACTTGGAACGGATGGTTCGCTTGACGCCGACTGCGTTGGAGACCGTAATTTGGTTGTAGGCAAGCACCCGAAGCGGTTTGGCATATCCGCAGTCTGCCATATAAAGAAAGAACCCGAACACATCCTTTAGGTATGCGTTACAGGTTCCATTTCCCGTCTTTGCTATTCGGTTGTCTGTGATATGGTTTCCTTCCTTAATCCAGTAGAGGAACTGGCTGAAATGTCTGCTCTGTTCTTCGAAGTCCAGCTTATCTACTTCCGTCAGTTCGGTTTCCGTCTGCGACAGATAATTTAAGTAGTAGCAGAGGGAGAGGGCAATCCGTCTTACCGTATTCGGTGAACGGTTCGCCTCGGTTTTATGCTTCAGGTATTTGGAAGGCAGAAGGGCAATATCAAGCGTTTCAGTGTCTTTAATATAAAACAGCTTTTGCCTGCCTTCGGTTATAAAATCTACAGTGTACCGTTTCATCTGCCTCACTCCTTTCCGTACTGCATACACAGTATATACTATAAATCCACCGATATCCAGCGAAATATCCAATCAAAAACTTCCTCTTTTTCCTGCCGTAACCGGGCAGAAGCAACAACCGCCGGACGGTGTTTCCGGCAGTCCCAAACTGACCATAATCGCCCGGTCAACCCTTTGCATAATGTCATCGTCAAGGCTTCCGATATACCGCATCAGCCTTGTGCGGTCGATTGTCCGAACCTGTTCGAGCATAATATGAGAGTTTGCATAGAGTCCCGGTTCCCGGCTTGTCAGCAGCACATGAGTCGGCATTCGTTTCTTTTTTCTGCTGGTAATTGCCGCCGCTATGACGGTCGGGCTGTAATGGTTTCCCACATCGTTCTGAATGATAAGGACAGGACGGATACCGCCCTGTTCGCATCCGATGACGGGTGATAAATCCGCATAATAGATTTCGCCCCTTTTAATTTCCATCATTCTTCTCCTTGCTTATGTAAAAGGCGGCGGACTGTCTCTTGGGCAGACTGCCGCCTTGTGATATCAATCGTTTTGTTTGCTTGCCGATATTTGATCCACGCCGCCCCTCGGCACAAGGAGCGTCTGCTCCTTCGGGAACGCATCTTCCGGTCTGTGCAGATGAAAGGCTTTGCCTTTCAGACCTCATTGGAATCTCACCACCCCGTGGTTCTCACCGGGCCGCCCTCATTGCCTGCGAACGGTTTAGACTAACAATGTTAGTTTTCACGCCTCGGACTGTGACTGGACGGAAGTACCATTATTCTCTCTGCCTGTCATCGCCTTCGCTGCGGATTGCGCCGCAGCGTCTGAACCTTGAAAACTTCGGACACAAATCTTTGTTGATTATCCAAGTGTTCGTTCATGTAGCTTGCCGGTTTTGCCGACAGCAGAGAGGAAGTAAAAAATGCGCTGTGCTATGAAATTGTCAAAGAGCAACACCCTCATTTGCTGTCTATAAACGGCAAATAGGGCAAAGGACTTTTATAGCCCTTCACCCTATAGCCGATGAGAACACACAAAATATTAGATGCTCTCAAAATTTTTTTTAATTTTCTTTCTCAGATACCACATTCGGAAGTTGACCGCCTCTACAGTCAGACCGCATTTCTGCGATATCTGCTGGCTGTTATATCCATCCATTTTCCATAGAACAATCTGCAACGTGAGCTTGTCCACAGTAACCAATGCCTGATGCAAATGCTGATTCTCTATGTTGTCCAGCAATCTCTCTACGGTTCCTATGTACGGCTCCGGTTCTTTTGCCGCAATAAAATCAATCAGATGATCCGACTCCTGAAGTTTTTCGTAAAAGCGCCGTTCTGAATTAAACGCATTCCAATCGTATTCGCGCAGTTTTTGTATCGTTGTTTCATCCACACCGAGGCTGCGCATTTTTTCTTCCTCGGCTTTCTTCCATAATTCCCAATCCTTTTGGGCTTTGGCCTTGTTATATGGCATGTCATTTTCCTCCAATCAATCGTTTTTGAACAAATCAAAACGATTGACCGGGGGGATCACGGCAGCCCGCAAAAATCCTTTGCCATATACGATAAAAGGCACACAGACAGGCATAGTGAGCTGTTTGTGTGCCTTTTGTTATATATGGATAAGCACGTCGAAAAGGCGAGTCGGAATCAATTGGAACATGATAGCCCCATATATCAAATGTAATCTTTACTGCATAAAAAGCGAGCTGCAACTCATTCCAATGAGCGCAGCCCGACGTTAGAAAATCCGTCTTTATCGCAACGGTTCTTTGTCTTATGACCCCCTTGGGAACGTTTAGATCAAATCTTCCCCCCAAATCTTTTCTTTGCTCATTTCCTGTTCCTCTCCGTTCCCGATTATGATTAGAAGCTCATATGATGTGATTTATAAGTATATTTATATGAGCGGTAACGCATACTAAAATATACATGAGGTGAGGTGCAATGCAGAATCCGCTGGATTCATTTGCCGCTGCTCTCCGTGCCGCAAGAATCAAGCGGAATCTGACACAACGGGAATTGGCGGACAAACTACACATGAGCGTTCGGACAATCATCGAAATTGAACGATGCAAAAGCAGCCCGAAATTTGAAACAGTCGCCACATTGGCGCGGGAGCTGAATATCAGCTTGGATGCCGCTGTCTTTCAGGACATGAAATCGGATGCTGTTTCAAAAAGCGTAATTGACTTCTTTGCCGGAAAAAGCGAGGACGAAATTCAAAAATATATCACCCTCTGCCAGCAAGCAGATACTTTTAAGGAGCACAAAGGCGACTGAGCGAGAAATCGTGCAGCCGCCTTTGTCTTTTATCCGCTATCCGTATTTTTGTTTTAATCAATCTCACACAACACTCCCACCAGCACAAACCTTGCACCATCATATTCGTAGGAACAAGTGGAAAAGGTAATCAGCCTGTCTTCATCAGATACAGATATATCCGTGGTAAAAGCGGATTTTTTAAGTGCTGTTTCCAGCAGAGCGTTTCGTTCCTCCTGGGTTTTCTCAAAGCCATAAACTGCCGAATCGGACGGTGTGACATAGGCTGCAATCAATTCCACCTTGTAGTTTTGCTCCGGCGTCAGCAAATACCAAACCGGATGCTGTTCATAATACTCTTGGCTCTGATACTCCGGCAGAGAGCCAAACATTGTATCATTCTTCATATTATGTCCGTAAATCACAGTATGCCGGTCTGAAAAATCTGCGCTGTTGCGGTAGTCCATAAAAATGGTTCCTGCCGTGTTCCAAGAGCCGTCCAGCAGGCGACGAAGGTAGTAGCTGTTATCCTCGCTCTGCGCCACCGGATAGTTTATCTTGGTATCGGGGCAGTGCAGCCATGCGATGATGTCCTTGTTTTCTGTCTGTAAAACCTCAAAATCTACTATGATCGGCGCAGTTTCCTGTACAGATTCTTGTTCCGACTGGTTGCTTTCAGCGTCCTGCGGAAGTTTCATTACTGCTTCCTTCGTAAGTGAATCGTTCAAATTTTGGCTTTCCAGCATTTCCAGCAAATACCCTGAAATTTTATAAATAGACAAAGCCGCAATTATCAGGCATACCGCCACAATTATAATTTTTTTCATTGTTAATAGTTCCATCGCTTAAATTAGCACAAAAAAGACGGTGGCGGTTTTTAAGCCGTCACCGCCTGTAACTGATGTTGTCAATGAGATGAAATCTCAATCATCTGTTATTTAGCATACTTTCTTTCTTTTGCTGTAAACCGCCATACCTATAACACCGCCGCAGGAGGCCAGCATCAGACCAATCCACAGCATCATATTGCTGCTGTCCCCGGTCTGCGGGCTTTCTGTTTGCTCAGAAGGCTTGCCCGGCTGTTCGGGGTTGGCTGGGTCAGTGGGGTCTGTAGGAGTGGTAGGGTCGGTGGGCTGTTCGCTGGTTTCAAACGGTGTGTTGGAACCAAGGATAGCATACTGGCTCAGATGGGTAGTCTCAAATACCAGGAAGTCTCCTTCCACCACTGCATCAAAGCGTTCCAGCGGGTCACCCAGATATACCGCCTGGTAGTATTTGTAGCCCTTCAGGTGGTCGTTCATCGGGATTTTGACCGTCATGGGGTTGTCCTTGATTTCCAGAGCTTTACCGTCTTTTCTAACGCTGATGTCGTAAATGGACAGCAGGCCCGGCAGTTCCTCTTTCAGTTCCGGACGGCTTCCCAGCACGCTTTCCTGCGCGATGGTGTCAGCAGAAAGCTCTGCTCCCTCTGGCACGCCGTCGGTCAGGGAGATGGAAACGCCGGTTTCGGAAGCAGTCAGATCTTTGACGCCAGTATCCTCACCAGGTTTTGTTCCAGGATCAGTGCCCGGATCGGTAGAAGTCCCGGACGGGGATACTTTGATCACATCATTGGTGCAGTAGTAGCTATACATGCCGGTCTTTACCACGTTGGTGGTATAGCCTGCCGGAATATCTTCTTTGGTCGCACCGCTGACGCCTTCTCCAGCCACAGGCACTACAATTTTTGTCAAGGTTGTCTGACCCCAATCCTCCGCAGTTACGTCATCAACGGCGGTCTGATAGACCAACCACTGGGATTGATTCGGGTCTGCTCCCCAATAAAATCTCTGCCCGTCCTTGATCAGCACTGTCATAGAGCTGATATCGCCTGTTTTGGCGGTGATGGTTTCCCCTGAGTCGGTATATCCCTCAGGCAGAACGTCCTTTTCAAGTCCGTCAACGGTAGCAATATGAACGGCAAGATATTCATTTTGGCTAGGAAGTCCTTCCACCTTCACCAGCTCGTGGATATAGCCCACAGGCTTGCCGTTTGTTAAATCGCTGCCGGTGTAGATTGTTCTGTAATCAACGCCGTATTTCTTTCCGTCCTCGCCCTTGGTGAGAACCTTCCAGTTTTGAGCAACAAATCCATCTTCATATATGACATTTTCCCATTCGGTGGTCTCCCCCTCGATGCCGGAATTGGCGGTCAGGGCAAGCTCTGTTTCCAGATTACCTGTGAAGGGAAGGGTTGAGGATGTTGTCGATATAAAGGCAGCAGAGTAAGTGTTTTCACCTGCGCTCTTATACGCTGTCACAGAAGCGTTTGAGCCGACCTTGAGCAGACCCTGTGTTCCCTCGGCCATAAAGCGGATCGCCGCAGTCTGAGACGTTTTGTTTTCATTGATGGTCAGGGAGCCGTCTCCGGTAATTTCCAGATTGCCGCCCCAGCCGAAGCCCCATACAACCAGTTCGGCGATATGATTGTCACCCACCAGATGAAGCTTCAAATCGTCGCCCATCTCGTTGGTGGCAAGGGTCATTTCCGGGTGGTTGTAGTTTGTCAGGGTGATGGTGTTGGTAGCCTTGTCATAGACAGCGCCCTCCACCGTGTCAGCCTCGCCGCCGTTGCTATAAAGTACATCACCAAAATAGCTGCCCCTGCTATCATACAGCTGCACCCATGCGGAGCTCATGTCCCCGGACGAGGGGCCGTTCTCCGCAAATGCCGGCACAGCCATTCCAACAGCCATACAAAGCGTCAGCAGTCCTGCAAGCAGTTTTCGCTTCAATTTCATAACTGATTTTTCTCCTTTCAAGATAACATTCATGTGAATAAACGGTTTGATAATTCTCTTTGGGGTATCACCGCCTTTTTTTCTGTATTTCTATGCCATCCGTTCCCCGGTGCGCCGGTTCAGGCAGCCAGGGCGGAACGAATAACCTTCTTTGCCGCAGTTAAAGTTCTTTATGCTTTGGTGAATACCAAAGCATAAAGAAGGGATATCCCTTCTGCGTTTTCAGCTTTCCTGCATCTCCCATTTGGCGTAGAGATCCATCGGCGCATAGGGCGCTTCCCTGACGGGACGCTCTTTCAGCTCTTCAAGGATTTTAAGCCCTGTTACCGGGCCGGCGGTGCAGGCTTTATCCCTGTACCAGCCGGCGAATACCTTGCCGCTACTCGTCGGTTTTAGGCAGGTAGCCTCCACATAGAAAAGCTCCTGGTCTGCAAATTCCAGCGACCGCGGCTTCATATACAACAGATCGGTCCCGTCCGCTTCAAAACCCCCGCCGTTGGCATGCAGCCTGACGGCGTACCGGGGATTCCCGTTCTCGTCATTCAGGGCATACTCATCTGCCATTTCCGAACGGAACGCCGCCGTGATGAGAACCTTGCGCCGCTTGACTTTCTCCGTCTCCACGGCAGGCTTTACCGCTTTGGATGTGACGGGATCTTCCAAGGCCTTGTAGCCGCCGTTTCCGTCCTTTACCATCCATGCGGCAAAGCTTACGGTGACCGGCTCGGCGCCCTCGCCGCCAGGGAAGTAATAGTCCACGCCATCCGGCAGGGGGACAGAAAACTTAAGCCTGAGAAACGGCTTCCTGTTGTAATAGAGCTTGCCCTTCAGGAGCCGCGGGTCATCGTTGTCAATGCTCTTATCCTCCGGATTGATCGTCCCGACCAGTGTTTTCCACATTTTTGTCTCGGGGTCAAGGTAGCGGTAAACCGCCTGGAGCTTGCCGGCCTTTGTATCCACACGGCCCAAATTCACCAGGCCGTCCTTGTAACTGCCATAGTCCGCGCCGCCGTAGTAAAAGCTCAAGGTAACGGGTCCCTTCCACAGCAGGAACAGCAGAGTCAGCAGGCCCAAAAGCAGAATGGCGGCAATCGCGCCGATAGCAAACGGGAGGTTGCTGTTTCCCTCGTCCGAAGGGACGGGGGCACTGTTGTCCGAAGGGGCGGGGGTATTGTTTTCCGAAGGTCCGCCCGGCTCATCCGCCGGCGTGGAGGTATTGCCCGGCACAAAGCCGGCCGGCTCCCACCTTGCGTACAAATCCATCGGCACATAGGGCGCGACATAGGCGGGTTCTTCCTTCAAATCATCGTTAATGTTCAGATAGGTGACCGGCCCGTCGGTGCAGGCCTCGTCCTTGTACCAGCCGGCGAACACCATATCGCCGTTTGACGGCTTAGGACAGGATGCCTCCACGAAAAAGTCGTTCAGAGCGGAATATTCCAGCGACTGCGGGCACACATACAAATGGTCGCTGCCATCCTCCGCAAAGGTTCCGCCATTGGCTCGCAGGATGACGGCATATTTCGGATGTCCGGTCTCTTCATAGGTCAGCGCGTTTTTGTCTATGACAACCGCCGGAAAAGCCGCCTTGATCACGGCGACTCTTTTTCCTTCCTCGTCCGTCACGATTGCGTTCTGAACATCCTCCGCCGTGACGGAACCATCCAGCTCCTTATACCCGCCGTTTCCGTCGCTCACCACCCATGCGGCAAACTCGGTGGTCTCGGGCGGGCTGTATTCGCTGCCGGGGTAGTGGTAGCTCGGACCCTTGGGGAGCGCAACGGAGAAGCTGGAGCTGTCCGCAACCTCCACATCATAATACAGCCACGCTGAACCGATGAGGTCATGGCTGCCGGTGATGCTTTTGTCCGCAGGATTGATGTCCCCTCCAATTTCCTCATCCCCGAAGTTTATTGCCGCATAGAACCGGCCGGCGCCGGTATCAATATTGCCGACGTCAATCCAGCCTTCCTTATATCTGCCGTAGTCCGCGCCGCCGTAGTAAAAGCGGATGGTAAGGGGATCTCCGGCCGCAAAGGCCGGGACGGCCATCCCAAACACCATACAGAGCGTCAGCAGCGCCGCAAACAGTTTTTTCATAAGTCGCCTCCGTTTCTTTCCGGTCCAGCCGGGGAAGGGCGGCCAGGACACATAGTCCCGTTTCCGTCCGCCGCTTCCCGCCGGCTTTTCCGTTTGGTTTCAGGCAGACGGGCTATTTCCCGGCCGCCGCCTTTTTCCGCCTGTAAAGCAGCATTCCCAGCACGCCGCCGCAGGAGGCCAGCATCAGGCTGATCCACAGCATCATGTTGCTGCTGTCCCCGGTCTGTGGGCTTTCTGTTTGCCCAGAAGGCTTGCCCTGCTGTTCGGGCTTGGCTGGATCGGTTGGCTCAGTCGGGTCGGTAGGAGTGGTCGGGTCAGTAGGATCCGTTGGCTCAGTGGGTTCAACCGGCTCCAAAGAGGAACGAACCTGCACATATTTTTCGTTCTGATACTCTGTGCCGGCAGGATCGCCAATAATTTCCTCAGCCGCAGCAGAATCACCGGCCGCTACAACAGGATCGGTGTAGCCAGATAAGTCAGGTTTCCAGCGCATGGCGCCCTTTCCGCCGCTGGCAGTGACAACCGCTCCGTCGGAGATGGTGAAGATCCCCTTCTGATCGCCGCCCAATTCACCAAAGATATCTTCCTGGCCAGCAAAGATACCATAGTGCTCGCCGCTTGCAGAAGAGGCATTTACTACGGTTCCGGCTCCGCTGACGATGACATCACCGCAGATGCCGTGATCGTTTACGGAAGAAATATTCACCTTCGCTCCGTTAATCGCCGTAAGGTCAGTATTAATGCCCGGAGTGCCGAAACTGGCATCCTGAGTTGCATTGTTCTTCGCATTCAGCGTCGCGCCGTCCACCGTCAGTCCGCCGATTGCTCTGACTGCGGCATATGGCTGATCCTGCTCGTCGCTGGAAAAGTCAACGGTAAGATCTACAAACGCCCCGTCTTCAATGGTAATGGTATTGTTGCCAAACAGGCCGAAATAGGTGCCGCTGGTGGTCAGGCTTCCGTTTCCTTTGACCGTCATAGCCCCGTGGGAATAAACCGCGGAGTGAGGGAAGTCCCCTTCTCCGGTAATCTGATTCTCACCTTTCAGCACAAGGGTAAAGTTCTCTTCCTGCGCCCATACAGCGCCGAAGCCGCTGGATGTCAGCTGGGCGTTATCCAGTGTCAAGGTGTTGGCCGCCGGATCATAGTACGCCGTGGCGCCGTCACCGTCGGCATCACCCAGAATGTCGCTGGCGTTGGCGCTGGTGACGGTGATGCCGTTCACCTTTACCGCATACGTCTGTACCCCGGATGTTTCTACTTCAGCCTTGCACACCGTACAAACCCCGTTTGCTATCTGATGCACTCCGTACTGGTCTTTTTCGGCGCAGCCCTCTGCCGTGCAGGCTTTCCAGTGATGTGTGCCGTCGCTGGTCCAGTCTTCCGCCCAGACATGCTCGTGTTGCTCTTTGTATACCAGCCTGAGATCGTAATATTTATCCACCGCCTCATGTACCACTGCCACAGGTCCTCCCTCAGTGTTTATATACCCTACTAATGTTCTCGACGATTCGATCCTGGTCAAAACCATTTCCGTCGTCAGGTCTGCTTTTGCGACATCCGCCAGCTCAGGAACCGTTGCCTTATTCTCCTCGAAATAGGCATAGAGCAGATCCATTATGGCTTCTATATCAGCATCATCTGCAGCTTCTATGCCCTCCTTATATAGCTTCTGGTCGCTGCCGGGCAAAGCCACATCTACAACTCCCGTATAATGCTTAATGATCTCCGTGTTGACTTTAGTTGAGTCGTCTTCAACGAATGTCTCTTTGCTCGCGCTGCTCCACTCAGTCCATTCCGTCACATCAAAGCTCGCCGGATTGCCCCGATCGCCGGTGCCGGAAATAGCCTCCCGCGCTTTCACCTCCACGCGAAAGTTTGTGGGTTCTGTTAAATCCCCAAACGTTTTAAAGGTATAGTCAGTAGCCTGGCGAACCGTTTCTTTCTCCTTTAGATTCTCATCGACGAAAAGGGACACTTCATACTCAAAGATCTCCAGCTCTCCGATGGGTTCCGGCTGGCTCCAGCTGACTTTCAAACCGCTGTTTGTCCACTCCCGCTTTAAATCTCCCGGAGCAGCCGGCGCACCCGCCGCAAAAGCGGTCATGGGCAGCACTCCCAACACCATACACAGGGAAAGCAGCAACGCCGTCAGTTTCCTTTTTGCTTGCATTGTATTTTTCCTCCTTGTCAAATAAGATTGCTTATCCTTTGGTGTATATCAAAGGATAGAAGGGATATCCCTTCTTGAAAAAGATACCGGCTGCGCCGGGGCGGGCTGTGGTTTTTGCACGAAGCCCGCCCGCAGGCGCTTTTGCCGGTTTTGTTTTATCTCTCAGCCTTATTTCCCGGCCGCCGCCTTTTTCCGCCTGTAGAACAGCATCCCCAGCACCCCGCCGCAGGAGGCCATCATCAGGCCGATCCACAGCGCCATATCGCTGCCGTCCCCAGTCTGGGGGCTGCCGGTGTCGCCGGAAGGATCCTGCTGACCCTGCGAATCGGATGAATCGGTCGGATCAGTCGAATCGGTTGGCTCTCCGGTTCCCGCTGCAGGGATGGCTTCAGTCTGCACATATTCACAGACTGCACAGCCGCGCTCTCTGGAACCCGCTTCAGTCTCGGTGGCCTCTTTGGTTACTTTCCAATCGCCGTAGGTATGGTTTGCCACATTCAGCTTTTCACCGCAGGAGCATTCCTGCCAGTGGTCGGTTTCGTCATATTTCCACGTTTCATCATGGATGCCGTGCTCATGCCCGATCTCCGGGATGATTTCAACCTGCACATATTCACAGACCGTACAGCCGCGCTCTCTGGAACCAGCCTCGGTTTCGGTGGCCGGCTTCGTCTCTCTCCAATCGCCGTAGATATGGTTTGCCACATTCAACCTTTCGCCGCAGGAGCATTCCTGCCAGTGCTCGGTATCGTCATATTTCCATGCTTCATCATGGATGCTGTGTTCATGAACCGGAATCGTCTCTTCCTGCGTATATTTGCAGATGGAGCAGGTACGTTCTCTGGAACCTGTTTCGGTTGTGGTAGGCTCCTTTGTTATCGTCCAATCACCGAAAGTATGGTCGGCTACAGTATCTTGATTAACTTCTTTGCAGTAGTAGCATACCTTCCAGTGTGTAGTCGAACCGCTTCTCCAGTCGTCGGTATAGTAATGTTGGTGTTCCCTGTATCTATCAATCTGCTCATAGCCGCAGGTAAGGCACCGCCTTTCACATACGTCATACTTCGTATTTACATCATAATAGATCAGCTCCCATTCGCCGAAGTTATGGGGGCTCTCTTCAGATATCTCTCCGCAGCTGCACTCTTTCCAATGCTGGGTTCCATTATTTTTCCAGCCGCCGAAGCTGTGTTCATGGGGGGAGTAGGCCCCTCTCCGCCGCCGGAGCCTTCAAGTGTAGCCCAGTCACCCCATTCTCCTGGGCTGGTAACGTATTCGTTGGGAAACTCTCCGACAATGATGCAGCTTCTCGCCCTTATTTCAACTGTGTAATTTTCGCGAGCCTCCGTCATCAGGCTGCCATTAAACAGATGATATCTCTGTACTGTCAAATCGGGACCGTCAATTATTGTCTCGCCGAGCTTCAACCGAAGCTCGTATTGATACTGGCCGCCGCCCGAGGGCGCGTCCCACTGTACCATGCTTTTAGGGCTCTCTGCCCATCGTATGTTTTGGGGCATACCTGCGCCTGCCGCAAACACTGTCGCCGGCAGTATTCCTACCACCATGCATAAGGACAGCAGCAGCGCCAGCAAACTCTTTTTTCGAAACATCTTCATTTTCTCCTTTACAAGTAGAATCAGTTTTTGGTATTTCCGCCGTCCGGTCCGGACGGATCCTTTCCTCCGGCTGGCGGGTTATCCTGTGCCTTCCGCTTTTTCCTGTATAAGAATACAAGCAGCAGCGCCAGCAGGACAGCCGCCGGTATCGCGGCCAACAGAACGATGTAGACGGCGTTTCCATCCTTTTCGTCTCCCGGCAACGGGTCGGGTTGGATGATTGCAGAAACGGAGAAGGGGGTATCGGAACCGAGTACGGCATACCGGCCCGGGCCGCCGGCTTCAAAGACCAGGCTGCCGTCTTCGGCCTTTGCCTCTATGCGCTCCGGCTCGCCGTCCACCCGCACCGCCTGGTAATGGGCGTAGCCCTCCAGATGGCTGTTCATCGGGATGCGCACCGTCATGGCGCTGTCTTTGATTTCCACCGGCTCCCCGTTCTGGCGGATGCTGATCTCATACACCGACAGCAGGCCGTCCAGTTCTTCTTTCAGCTCCGGCTTCTCTTCAAGCAGGCTCTCCGCCTCCATGACGCCGGCGTACAGCTCCACACCCTCCGGAACCGCTTCGGACAGGGAGACGGAAACGCCGGTATTTTCATCGGTCAGTTCCGCGATGCCTTCGCCGCCGGAATCCTGCCCGTTATCCGTGGTTTCCCCGGTGGCTGACGTCTGCGCGGCGTCCCTTGTCTCGGCGTAGCCGCAGACGGTGCAGGTGCGGCTCTCTGTATTGCCATCCGCCGTCCATGCGCCGAAGCTGTGATCCGCCGCATCCTTTTTGTCGCCGCAGGAACACGCCTGCCAGTGCTGTGCCGCGTCGTGCTTTTGGGTATAGCTGTGCTCATGGGGCGGTTCGGCTTCTCCGCCGCCCGACCCCGCCTTGGTCGCCCAGGGGCCCCATTCGCCGACGTCCGCCACCATATACTGGCCGTCCGGGTCGCCCACGATCATGATCCATCTGGCACGCACCCGTATGGTGTACTCTTCCTGCGGCCGCGTCACCACGTCGTTTGTGAAAAACAAATAGGTGTCGATTTCCACTGCCTTGGACTCGACCACATCGTCGCCCAGCAGCAGCTGCGCCTCGTATTCAAAGCTGTCGCCGGAGGCCGCTCCCGCCGGCCGATCCCACTGCACCTGGTTTTGGTAGCCCGACCAGCGGGGATTTCCCGGCACATATTCCCCCGCCGCCGAAACGGACAGGGGAAGGGCCGCGATCATCAGGCATACCGCCAGCAGCATACTGAAAAGCCGTGCGCCTTTTTGCCGCCCCGGCGGTTTTTCCCTGCGCATACGCAATCTCCTCCCTTTATCGCACCGGAGCGCCCTGCGGGGAAAGCGGCGTTCCGCATGCTCCGCAGAAGCGGCTTCCGGGCGGTATCTCCGCCCCGCACTGGGGGCATTTGTTTTCCAGCTTCGCCCCGCAGTTGTTGCAGAATTTGGCGCCGGCCGCACACTGGGTTTTGCAGGCGGGGCAAACCACCATACCCGCGTTCAGTTCCGCCCCGGCGTTTCGCACCACCACCGAGCGGCCGCCGGAGACGATGCACTGCTCAATCACCTGGAAAATCTCTTCCGGCAGCTTTTTCTGCTTGTAGGCGCCCACGCCAGCCGTGGCCATGCCACCAACCAGCCCAGGGCGCCGGCCCCGATCTTATCCGACCATTCGCCCTGGCCCACGGTGACGTTTAAGTTGTCATCCATCCGGATCATCTGCACCGTTGTCGCCAGGCGCATGCCCGAGACGGTTTTCCATCCGTCTTTGGATTGGCGGCCCTGTACCACATACCCTTCGGTGGTTTCGGCGCTCTGCACCTCCATCCCTTTGGCGGAGGTCAGGAACGACGATACGGCGTTCGCCACTACCTGGGTACTCATACCGGCGGGCAGCCGGAATACTCTCGATTCATTTGCCATAGATATCCCTCCAGATATTCAGATTCATTGTCTGTTTATTCGCTCTGCCGGGAGAGCGGCGCCCCGCATTCCGGACAGAATTTCACGCCCGGGGCAGCGGACGCGCCGCACGAGGGGCATACCGTACCGTCAGGCGCGGCCGGAGTTTGTGCAGCAGTCTGCGCAGCCTTGGCCGCTTCCGCTTCCGCACGGATCCGGCGATTTCCGCCTGTGCCTGCGCCGCTTCGTCGTAATGAGATTTGGCGGACTGGCAGAACTCCGCTATCTCCGGCGCCGTCTGTCCGCCGGACAGGAACAGGTTGTAATAATACTCGCCGATCTTTCTCAGCTCCTCCGCCGCAGCCTGCTGCTCAGCGTAGATTTTTGAGTTGAGCTTATTGACCGCCAGCATTTCCCCCGTCTTGTCCCCGATATTTTTGGCGATGCCGCCCAATTTATCTAAAAATGACATTCCGATTTCCTTCCTTTCCCGGCCGCTGTTCCCTATACGGCATAATGCCGGTCCGGCACGAAACAGCGGCGGTTGATCATCAGCTCGTTCTCAAGGTACTGGGCAACCTTATCGGCTACGGCGGTCACCGCCCGTTCCTCTCCCTGGGCCGACAGGCCGGGACAGGGTTCACGCATGGAAACCGTCAGTCCGGTCCCCGCATCCTGTATCTCCGTCGAAAGGCTGAAGGTGCTGGCGTTCCCGTAAACCGAAAGCCGGGCGACCACCGCGCCGCTTTCCTCTTTCCGGTATTCCGCCCCCTCCGCGTCCAGCACGTCGTAAACGGCCATCTGCACATACCGCCGGACATAGGGAAGGAGCCTTTTCACTTGACGCATTCCGTTTCCCTCCTTGTCATGTATTCCTTGTTTGCGGTTTTCCGCCGCTTCCCTATTCGATGTAACCGCTGATGGGCTCTGCATACATTTTGTTTTCAGTCACCGGCTTGTAGCGGTCACTGCCGGTGCTTTCATACCATCCGGCCTCCGCCCGGTAGATTTCGCCGGTCTGCGTGTCGTACACGCGCTCGTAGCCGCCGGTTTCGTCGCTCTGCATCTGGCTGGTGATGTCCTGCTCGACGTTCCGGTCCTCCCAGGCCGCCATGATGATTTCCAGCCTCTCATTGGTGATGCGGCTGATTTCCTTTGACATCGCCACCTTTTCTTCACCGGCCTGCTCAGTGGCTTTTACGAAACTCTCAGAATAGGCGAGCGTTCCAAGGCATTTGGTGAGGACGCTCTCCCATTCGATGAAGGTATCCTTCGCGGCGGTGACCGCCATGACGTTGTATGCCATGTAGTAGCCGCCGTCCGCCTGGGGGATGATATAGCCCGACGGCGGTCCTGCGGCAATATTAGCGCTTCCGAAGTCCACCACCGACGCGGCAAACATCCCCTCGCCCTCCTTGCCGTTTTCGGTAAAGGACGCCCGCAGCGTCTCTTCTCCCAGAGCATACGAGGACAGGAGGCTGGCCGAGGCAAAGCGGTCGGTGACGGTAAAGCCGTCAAACCGGGGGAAGGTATAGCCGGCATAGCTCGGCTCCCACTGCTCTGCAAACACCGCGTATTCCGAAAACAGCTTGAAAAAGTTTTCGGTGGAGGGGGTTGTCAGCACCGGCGCCTGGGAAAGCATCTGCGCCCATGTGTTCCCCATGGTGACGTTATACGCATAGGCGTCCTTTCCCTCCTGGCTGTGCAGCAGGCCCTCCGCCTTCAGCAGGACAAACATCTGGTTGAGGGGCTGGCTGGGATCCTGCACCCGGATGGAATGGTACATGGCCGTACCGCCGCTGGTGACTGTCCAGCCCTTGGGGATCTGCAGGCTGAAATCCGCCGTTTCATACAGCTCGGTTTCGACGGATTTAGCCGCCGTCTCGGTGATCTTTACGCCGTTTTCCTCTTTCGTGATGGTTCCGTCGCTGTTGACGACAGGCTCCTTTTCGCCCAGCTTCCACGGCAGCTCACATCCGGTAAGGGAGAGCGCCAGCGCCGCCGCCAGCAGCAAGGATAATACGCTTTTCTTTTTCATAGCAGAACGCCTCCTGATCGATTTTTATTAATTTCAATAGCCATCCAGAGCGAGGAGCTTCTCCATCACATCCGGCGGGTATGCGATGTAGCCCGATTCATAGTCCTCGCCTATCGCCTCCGTGGCGGGGAGAAGCTTGTAGTCCGCCGTGATGATATAATCGTGGGCGATGGTGAGCACGTCGCTGTAATACCGGCTCAGCAGCTCCAGCTTTACAAGCCGGTAGCGGTTGCCGCCGCCGAATTTTGGGAGATAGGCGGCGGGGGTGCCGTCGGCGTTAGTGGTCTTTTCCTCATAGCTCAGATCATTCTCGGAGATATCGTCGTACATGATCTGGTAAAACGCCTGATCGGTCGCCAGGATGTTCCCATTTAAGATGGCAACCGCTTTTTCTCCGTCCCCCACGGCCTCGTCCGCCACCTCGTAAACAATATAGCCGTCCTCATCGTCGTCAAAATAAATCCCTTCAAAGTTCTCGGAGGGGAGCTGTCGTTCTGCCGCCGCCTCCAGCTTCCCGTCTGCGATCAGCAGATAGCTGCCTCCGACGTGCACAATCCGCTGGGCTCTGTCCCGCAGCCCGACGTCCTCGGTCAGCGTTTTTCCGTCTGCGCTGTAGCGCCAGGCGTGCGTCAGGACAGGATGGAGATACTTGCTCTCCGTCGCAGTGTACGGGCCGTTGTTGCTGGCAGACTTGACCGAATACCGTTTGCCGCCCCGGTAGACCACCTCCAGGTCGGCGCCGTTGAAATCGTTGGCCTGGAGGTAGACGGGCTGTTCCGCAAGGGGCAGGGTTCCCACCTCCCGGCAGTTCTGTCCCCCCGGCAGGGTTGCGTCGCAGCGGTACTGATAGATTTTTCCGCCGGACAGAAAGACGCTGGACAGATTGCCGCCGGCCTTTTTGGGGTTGAGGTCCGAAAAGACGGTTTGCAGGCTCAGCACGCCTTCTGCGCCGGTAAAGGTTTTGTAATCCGACTGGTCAAAGGCGACGCCCCGCTTTTTCAAAAGCTCCTGTTCCAGCGTTTCCGGCTCAGGTTCCGGCTCCGGCGCCGAAGCGGCAGGCGTGCTGCCGGCGGACGCTGTGGGGCTGCCTGTATCGGAAGACGGCTCCGAAGGCTCCGTCCCGCCGGAGCAGCCAGCAAGCAACAGCCCCATCGCCAGCAGAAGCGGCAGCAGCCGCGTGCAGAGACTCCGCTTTTTGGTATATTGAATCAAATTGATTTGTTCATTCATTCTCTTTCCTCCTGAAGCTGGTATGCGGACAGCAGGGCTTTCTCAGCCCTCCAGTTTCAAAATCCCGCGGTTTACCTTCATGACAAGGATCCGGCGCACGCTTTGGTTGATCCGCTCTTCACTGATTTCTCCCAACGCGACCGCTTCCTCCAAAGCGGAGACGGCCGCCTGCGGGTTTGACGGGCAAAGCAGGATATCTACTCCTGCCGACACCGCACGGCGGGCGATTTCCCCGCTGGTATAGGAGTCGGTCAGCGCCTTCATCTGCAGCCCGTCGGTAATGACCACTCCCTGAAAGCCCAGCTCCTCCCTGAGCAGCTCCGTGACGATGCGGTAGGAAAACGGCGCGGGCTGGGCGGCGTCGATTTCGGTCAGGATCAAATGCCCGATCATCACCATATCGCTGCCGGAGGCAATCCCCGCCCGAAAGGGCAGCAGTTCCTCCCGGCGCAGCTGTTCGAGGGGCTTCGACACATATACAGCGCCGTCATGGGAATCGGCCAGCGTATCCCCGTGGCCTGGGAAGTGCTTCAGCGTGGTTGCCACGCCGCCGCTGTGAAAGCCCCGGACCGCCTCAGGGATCAATTCAGCCGCCTGTGCGAAATCGTCGCTGTAAGCCCGGTCGCCGATGACCGTATTGTCCGGATTCGACCACACATCCGCCACCGGAGCCAGGTCGGCGTTAAATCCCAGCACCCGCATATCCGAAGCAATGGTGTGGGCGTTCTGCCTCGCGGTTTCCGCCCCCTGGTCCCTATACCCGAACATCGGCCCGATATATGTCGTACCCACCGTACTCATCAGCCGGTTGACGCGCCCGCCTTCCTCGTCGCAGGTCAGTATGAGCGGTATTTTGGAATAGCTCTGGGTGTTGGACAGCATTTTACATACCTGCTGCCGGCTTTTCAGGTTGGGACGGCTGTATATCAGGCCGCCCACCGGCATATCAACAAGCGCCTGCCGTGTGGTTTCTCCGGCCGCTGTTACACCGGAAACGCCGGTGAGCAGTTCCGGGCTGAGAACCAGCATCTGGCATATCTTATCGCGCAGAGACATCCCTGCCAAAATATCGTCTATACTGCTCCAGGCGACAGAGGGCCTGCCGCTCTCCGGCGGCTTGCTCTGACTTTCAGGAACGCTTGACGACGGGGCGGACGGTTCGTACGCACTCTCCGCCATCTGAGATGGAGCCTGTGTCTCAGACGTTTCCTGCGACGCCGGTATGCCGGATTCCTGGGAAACAGAACTGCCCGAAGAAGTGCTGGGATTTGCACACCCGCCGGATATGGCGATGAAAGCGCAGCACAAGGCGGCGAGCATTCTCTTCCATTTTATCCCCGTCATTTCTCACACCTCCTGTCCCCTGAAGCGGCGTTTTTTAAGCGTCTTCCTCCCCTTTCGTCATCAGGGTATTTTCCAAATGCCGGACGATCTGGTCCAGCATCTCCTGCAGAAGCCGGTACGCTCTCTGCTCCGGTATCCCGTCGCAGGGGCGGCGCAGCGAAACCGTCAGTTCGGTTCCAAACGCTTTTTCCTCCGCCGTTATGGAAAGGGAGACGTCTGTTCCGTCCTCTCTCCATTCGGCAATAACCCTTCCCGGCTCTTCCTCCCCAAAAGTAATCCCTTCCTGCCGCAGCACGCCGTACACCGAGCGCAGGACAAAGGAGCGCACATAGGGAAGTTCTCTTTGAACGTATTCCATCATTTCTTCTCCTCCTGAATTTTTGGGGAACCGCGGCAGACGCCGGGAAGTGGATTCTTACGCCCTCATTTTAGGTGAAAAGAGGCCGGATTGTCTATGCGTAAATCCCGCCAATCGTATCAAAACAGGTGGCGGTGAACCGCCATTTTTCAAAAAACCGATGGCGGTCAACCGCCATTTGTGCATATTATATAAATCAAAGCAACTATTTTGAGGCTTTATATATGCACAACTTCTAATCGTTCCAAATAGGGGTTGAGGTGTACTTTTCGTTCCTGATTTTTCCTTTCCCGGATGCCGAATGGCGTAAATTTCATTTTTCAAGTGGGGAAAACGATGTTTTTTATCAGGACAATTCGTTACCGCACACAAAAACACCCTGCCTCTCCTGAGAGAAAGCAGGGTGTTCTTTTATCCTGTATGTTAATCGTTACGGTAAAGCAGGTACATAGTGATGCGGGATTTTGCGCCCGTCTTTTCGTACAGGGCGGAGATATGCCGTTCCACCGTCCGCTTGGACAGGAACAGGCAGTCGGCGATCTCCTGGGCGCTGCTGTCCGAAGAAATCATCTGGGAAAATACATCCCATTCCCGTTCGGTCAGCCCGTATTTTGCGATGAACGCCTCCCTGCGCTCTTCGTCCGACTTTTGGGAAGCAGGCGGCTCCTTGGGCTCCATGACGGCGTTCATGCGGGCGGTATACACGGCCATAGCAACGCTGACCGCCACGAACAGCACCAGGGCGATGACAATGGCGGCCAGGCTGTTGCCAGTGGCCAGCAGCGCCACCGATCCGTTGGTGATCAGGGCGGCGCTCACGTTATTCATGGCGCGGCCCATGCCCGCCCACAGCGACGGCAGGCGCATATGCCGGGAAAGCTCCATAAAGCTCGCTGTAAAGAAGACAACGAAAAAGCCCGAGGACAGGTAAAAGACCACCAGTCCGATCAGGAACGGAGCGCCCAGGTTCAGTACCACAATGGACAGAACCGACATCATCATCACGCAGTACATAATAAGCCCCATATACTTCCGCTTGCGGATATCGAAGACAAAGCCTGCGGCGAGGCCGCTGAATGCCAGCAGCAGGCGGGGCCACTGCCCGATATCCGTCCCGCTCGCATGACGGAGAGTCACGGCATTGTCCAGTGTGCTGAACACGCAGGCCATCAGCATTACCAGCAGCGCCAGCATAATGCCCGCCGTCCGTTTTTTCCGGGTGAGGGAAATGTCTTCCGCAGGTTCCGAAGAGGCGCCCGCAGTCTCCGTCATTTCGATGCGGCTTTGGGCGGCCTGTCTCGTTCGGATGACCAGCAGGCTCAAAGCCGCCAGGAATACCGAAAGAAACGCCGCCTCCGCAACCTCCAGGTTGACAAGGTTGTTGTTTGCATACTGGAGCAGAATTCCCAGGGCGTAGGCGATCCCCGCCAGCCGTGCCAATGCATTGTCGCCGTCTATGGTGACGGCAGCCAGATAGTGGACGGCGCTGCCGAAAACGCCCAGCAGCAGGAAGAGCACCATCCCTGCCGTCATGGTCGCCGCATAGGAGATATGCTGCTGGACAATGAAGGTACAGATAATCGCACCCAGCGCCAGGATAAAGGTCAGCGCGCTTTTATAGCGCCTCCCGCCCCAGCGTTCCACGGCCGGATACAAGAAAAAGCCGACGGCGCTGGCGCCCAGCGCATAGTTCTGGGCAATGACAGTTCTCCCTTCCGTCACCGACAGAGAAATCATATTGACAAACAGATATTCCGCCCCTAAAAAGAAAAAAGTGAAAATGCCGACCAAAAGGATAAAGTGAATCGCCGGCTTGTTAAAAACAAAATGATGTTTCATATGTTTTCACCCCCGTCCTCGGGTTCTTTTACGATCTCAACCACATCGCCGATGTCGCAATCCAGAGTCAGGCAGATCCGTTCCAGTACGGAAAGAGCCACATATTCACCCCTGTCCATCTTCGCCATAGTAGAGGGGGCAATCCCTGTCATTTTCGACAAAGCAGAAGGCTTTATCTTTTTATCTATCAGCAGCTTCCAAAGCTTATTGTACTGAACCGCCATTTTGTTCACCTCATAAACAGAATATATTTATTATAGCAGAAACAATTTGATAAGTCGAGCTTTAATTTGACTTGTCAAAATATTTTATGAGAAAAACATTAACAGAGGAATAACAGCAAATAGTCTGTGTTTTCTCTTTCTGCTGTATTCTCTCTTAAAGTGGGTACTTCAAGGCGGGTCAAAATGAACCGCCCCTCAGTCCACTGTTTAGGCATAGTTCTCCCTTGGCGGACGAGATTTGTTTTTTTCGGCTCACAGCAGATAGTATCGATTGGAGGTCGCACTGCCGTTTTCACGGCAGTGCGGCTCCTTTCGTATCAGTCCGGCTTTCTCTAAATCCTTGACGGCTCGTTTAACAGTGGAACGGGAGAGTGAGAGGTGGGAGGCGATAGTGTTTAGCCCCGGCCACGCCTTTCGCTCCTTATCCATGCGGTCATGGAGATAGATATACACGAGCTTTGCCCGATGCGGCACATCGGTTTTGTACAGCTTATCAAGTCTGCCCATTGGCACTCACCTCCGGCTTTGGTTCTTGAGGCGGAGTCCTGCGAGCTCTTGGGGAAGTCTGCAGATTTGATCCGCCTGTTTTCTTCTTATCCCTTGTCTGCAGTTTTTTCGTCTGTGGTTGGCTGCTTTCGTCCTTCGCCTGATCCTGACCGCCGGATGCATTGCCTTCGTCTGCAGGTTCGGGCGGCGCTAACAGGTCAGGACGGTATTTCTTCACGATGCCGTCCATAATGTCCTTCTTCGAGGCATACTCCACCTTGCGGTTTCCCTGATCGGCAACGGCGTAGGGATTCTTCTCATCAAACTGAATGCCCCATTTGAAGAACAGTTTCAGCTTTACCTTCATCGGGTAGAAGCCTGTTTTCATCACCACAAACTTCCCTTTGGGCATACTCTTTAATTCATCCGGCGTCATCAGCGGCCGTTCTATCATCTGCAGCGATTCGGACGGATCGTTCTTGCTTCTTGATACCGAACCGGACATGACAGTTCGGCTGCCCAAGGCTTTGGACAGGGTTTCCGCAGAAGTGCTTTGAGGAGCAAAGCCGCCGAAGATGGTGAGCTGGGTATTGTCTATGATAATTTCCGCACCTTCCTTGCCGTAGTTCTTTTCAAGCTGAGAAAAGGACTGGATGATCGGCACGATCTGCAGGCGTCTTGAACGGGAGGCGGAGAACATCATTTCTGCTGACTCTATTTTAGGAAGCGTGCCATATTCATCACAAAAGAACACACAGCGGTTTTTCAGCTTACCGCCGTTCTCATCAGCAACGGCGAGAATTTCACGGTAGAGCTGCTGGATAATCAGCGAAATCATGAAGAAGGTCGCTGGATTTTCTTCGGGCATGATGATAAACAGCGCCGACTTCTCTTTGCAGAACTTTTCAGCGTCTATTTCCGTATCGAAGCAGAGTATCTGCTCTAACTCCGAATCGAGGAAAGCGTTCAGCCTTGAGAGCGCCGTAGACATAACCGACGCCATTGACTGTTCGGCGGTATTGAGCGCCGCACCCGCGAACCATTTCGCTTTGTGATCATTCGGCAATAGCTCCATAAGCTGCTGAAACTGATTCTTTCCTTTTTTGCCGGAGGGAGCAAGCAGTTCCTGAATGATTTTAAATACTGACACAATGTGCCGCTGCTTCGGCTTGCAAAACTCCGCTACCAGCAGAATGGTCGCTGTGAGGAGTCCTTCTGCGGCATCATAAAAGTAAGCGTTCTGCCCAAAGCTTGCCGCGTCCATTCCCGACAGGATGATGGTCTTTGAGATGATCTTGGCGTACTTTTCGCACCTTGCCTTGTAGACCAGCTTGTCGGGATTTGCCTGATACAAATCCATATATTTATTGACGAGATGGAGAAGATTGTTTCCGTTGCTTTTGGTGGGATTTCGAAGGTCGATGACGGAAACATGGTAGCCGTAGTCTTTTGCTATCTGCCCATAGTTTCGCATGATGTCGCCTTTGGTATCGGTGGAGAGCCAGCTCATCCCGGAAGCACAGGCATATTCGATGCAGGGATACAGCCAGTAGGCGGTTTTGCCGACGCCTGCCGCACCAATCATCAACGCATGGACATCCCCGGTATCAATCATGGCTGTGGTATTTCCTTTGCCGCCGGTGCAGCCCACAACAATTCCCTGCGGAAGCTCCTTGCCGTCCTCTGTGGTAGGCGCTTGACCATTCTTTGCCTGTCTGCGCCATTTCTCCGGAGTAAACAGGATGTGCCTGTAAGTCCTTTTGATTTCCCGTCTGCTTGCCCACCGAGCCGTGCCGTGCTGGCCGTCGCCGACCGTCCGGCTTTTAATATGATTCAGACTGTAGATGTGAGCAAGCAGCGTCAAACCGCCAAGGACGGCAAACATCACAGCACCTATCACAATCAATAAAGCAATGTTGCCTGTCATAAGGCAGCACACTTTCTGAGGTTAGTTCATCACTCCTTTATCCGTTGATTTTCGTCTTATTCATAAAATCTGTTGGCTGATGCATTCTGTTTCCTCCAATTCTGTTGGATATAATAAATCCTCGTTCCAGTCCTTTCGGTTTGGTATGAGGATTTCATGCTGGATGCCCTTTACAAACAGAGCGTCCGAGGTTCGTTTATTGGCTTTTTGTCCGGCTTCGTCATTGTCACGGCAAAGATAAACTGTATTGATATGCGGGTTATCTATCATCATCCGCCACAGGACTTGGTCTGACACACCGCAGGAGGCGGCATAGCTGTGCTTTTGCCAGCCTTCCTTGTGCATCGAGATAAATGAAAGCATATCTATCGGGGCTTCAAAGAGGAACAATTTTTCACTCTGATTTTGATGCGGGCATTCATTGTAAGGATTAGATTGATTTCTATTGCGTAAATTGGGTGCAGCAGAGAGCCTCTGTGTCAGCTCAGCCTGCCCGTGCCAGTGGAAGCTGTACTCCGGCAAACCGCCGCCCTGATTTCCTTTGAAGGTGCTTATGCTACCGCTGCCTCGCTTATGGGCATGACGGGCAATGCCGTTTTTATCAAAGCCGACAAACACAGCGTTATGATAGTCTGCCGATTCATAAATCATTCCCTTGTGTGCAAAGGCATAGAGGACGTCCCTGTCAATGCCTCTGCGGTTTATGAGGTAAGCATAGACACGGCGCATATTATCATTTCTTTTTGGTAAGACAAAAGGGACTGGCGGTTTCTTTGGAACAGGCGGCGAGACTTCCAATGTTCCGCCACAGCCGCCGAGGAGATATTCCATTGCCTCCGGGTAATCCTTGTTATAAAAACGTCTGACAAAATCAATGGCGTCGCCGCCGACCTGTTCATACTGATGAAACCAGAGGTTTCCACGAATGGTGACCTTCTGCGAACCGTCCTGCCATTCGTATTCCGAACCGGAACGCTTTAGTCTCTCGCCCTGTCTGCGGAGCAGATCGGCAATGTCCGTCTGTCTGGCCTGCACTTTTTGTTCTTCTGTAAAATGAATATATTGAGTCGACACATTGAATCCTCCTATCCCTGTTTAATACCGAGCGCCTCATTCTTAGCCTGAATCTTCCGGCGCAGCTTGCGGTCAACTATAGCGCCGCTTTTTCCCCGGCGTTCATCCTCCAGGCGGTTTTGTATCATCCGGCTGATGTGATGCAGAAGCCGGATTGCACCCATCGCCGCAGACCAGTTCCGGTTACTTTGAATGCTGTGCAGAAGCTGCTGGGCATATTGGTTGCCGTGTTCAGCCGAGGCAGTCAGCCAGCGGACGGCTTCTTCATAATCCTGTTCTACATCCTTTCCGTATAGATACAGCTTGCCAAGCTGGTATTCTGCAAAATCATTGCCCTGCTCGGCGGATAATCTGAACAGATGAATTGCTTTTGAAATATCTTTGAAGCCTTCGTCTGTCAACCGGATTTTTCCGGCGAGGTAGGCAGCGTAAGGATTTTCTTTCTCCGCTGCACGTTCCAGATAGATGAGAGCCTTTGCGGTATCCTGCATAACAATTTCGCCCCGATAGAACAGTTTTCCGAGAACATATTCCGCAGGTGCGAAGCCTTTATCAGCGGACTGTATCAGCAGTTCCAAAGATTTCGGGATGTCCTGCAATAAGGCAGCGCCGTCCAGATATGCTTTTCCAAGCAGGTATGCCGCGTAATCACTTCCGTTTTCAATGGCTTTGGTCAGCAGATCCACCGCCCGGCCTGTATCTTGTTCTACGATATCGCCCATCAACAGGGATTTTCCCAGCAGGCACTGTGCGTGAACATTATCCTGCCGGATGGCTTCTTCCAGCCAGTACAAAGCATAATCTACATTTTGCGGAACAGTTTCGCCTGCAAGGAACAGCTTGCCCAAGGCGTACTGTGCGTAGCTGTGACCTTTTCCGGCAGCAGACAGAAAACAGTCTACCGCTTTTTCGATATTGTATTGCTCGAACTCTTTATTCAGATACAGTTTGCCGAGGCCATACAGCGCGTTGGTATTATCAAGCTCGGCAGCTTTTTCAAAGTAGGACTTAGCGTCCTTCAGATTCTTTTCTGTACCTGTTCCGGTCAGATTCATCTGTCCAAGCCGGTAGTACAGCTTATCGTCAGCCATGTCCTCTGCGATAGACAGAAATCCTTTGTAGGCTTTGGCATACCACTTTTTTGATACCGGAACATTGACCGCCGTTCCGATGCCGTCCTTGCACATCCGTCCCAGTTCATACATGGCATAGGCGTTTGGCTTGCTCTCATGATTTGCCGCCAATTCATATAGTGAGAATGCTTTGCCGTCATCCTGATCTACACCCTGACCACGCCGATAGAGGCTGCCGAGAGAATATGCGGCGAATGGATTGTTCTCGCTGACCGCTTTATCATACCACTCGGCAGCTTTGGTGTAATCCTGTTCCACGCCGTATCCAAAGGAGAACAGCTTGCCGATTCGGTATTGCAGATAATCCGGCTTTTTAGCTTTGCTTTCTTCTGCAAGGAACGCATGATAGGCTTTCAAGAACCAATCCTGTGCGGTATCCTCATCTTTTTCACAGCCAAGCCCCGACAGATACATCCTGCCAAGGTCATGCATAGCAAAGCCGTTGTTCTTATTCGCCTCCGCGCTCATCAGCACAAAGGCTTTTTCAAAATCGGGCGGCGAGGTCTTTGTTCCATATAAAAAAGTCCGTGCCTTTTTATATTCGTCCGTCCACCATGATTTGTTTTTCTTTCTGCCGGAAAGAGGAGGGGGGATATCCGGCTCGGCCGGTTCGCTGTGTGGAAGGTCATCCGGCATTTCATCCTCTGCCTGCGGTTCCGGCGCGTCTGCGTCATCCGTATCCTCATCTGCTATGCGATCCGCCGTAATATTCAGCGCCTCCTGAATCACCGCATTTTTTATGGATTTGAACTCCTTGTTCTGCGACAGCGGAATCCTCTCCGGCAAATCTTGAGTGTAGGTCTGAATCACTTCTTCACGCTTTTTGTACCACAGGTCATAGAGAGCAGCGATTCGCTCGTCCTTTGCGATCTCATCCACAATAGAATCAATCATATCCTTGACGTCAGCTTTCAGATACCCGTACTGCTTTTTGCCGCCAGTCCTTAACAATCGGTCGGCAAGTTTCAGCAGCAGTTTTTCTACGGCAGGATTGTCGTAGGCGCCGGTATTGATTTTCTCAATCATTTCTCCGATGAGTTTCCGGCTCTCAGCTTTCAGCGTATCCCGATGCTCGGTCTGCTTTTCATAAACGCAGAACAGATCCCCAGCAAAGATATCCTTTGCAAAAGACGAACGCAGATTGTTCACCCCCTGCTTGGTGAGATAGCCTTCATTCTCAACCATTGAATAGGCAATGAGGTGCACATGAGGGTGATGGCTCTCATTATGGAAAGCGGCGAACCACCGGAGATGTTCCATCGGGATTTTCAGATTCTTGGACAGAGCCTCCGTCTGTGTCCGCAGCATATCCCGCCAGCGGTATCCGTCATCGAAGCCGAGCCTTTCGGCGTCCTCTCGCCGCAGGGACAGGATTGCCGTCCATACATTTCCCTGATGGAGATTCAGTTCTTCCGATACATTGGAGAGCTTGATTTCCACACCGTCATCTGTAAAGAGTCCGTGTGAGCCGAACCTCTGCGCTCTCGGACGGGTGGCAATGTAGTCGGCATAGGTTTTGCTCGTCATCATTTCCTGTGCGTTATCTTCCAATGCACGGGTAATAAATTCCGAAGCCGAGCCGACCGTCAGCGTATGGATATAATCTTCGTACTCATGCATCTCCTTCGAGTCGGGAAAGTCACGGAGGATTTTTTCAATCAGTTCTTTTTGCTTCGCTGATGCCGGAAGCAGCTTTTTGGAATCATCTATTTTATCCACGCCTTCACGGGTAGCAATATATTTCAGATAACCTCCGGCCTTATCGCCGGGACGGATGAATTTGAACTTGGTAATCAGCTTCGCCATGCGTTATCCTTTCTGCCAGTCGAGAGCTTCATCGAAGGAGAGAGAACCATTGAGGCGTTTGACTTCCTTGACACACTCACCGCGCAGACGGTTTAAGGTTACCTCGTCAATCTCATTGGTCGCCGCCACCACATTCTGCATAACGGCAAGCTCCACCGCAATCTTGAACATCATCCGGCGCATACGGTTGTCGCTCTCTGCGACAATGCCTTTGAGCGTTGAGGTGATAACGCTGGGCAGATACTGATTGTGTTCCCCGGATGACAGGTAGCCGCAGTAAAAAATAATCGCCTTTTCAATGAATTCACTTTGACTCCCGCAGTTGTCTTTCGGATAGAACTCCTTCGCCATATCGAGGGATGTCTCCCTGATCCACAGGGCAAATTTTCGTTTCGGTTCTTTCCTTGCAGTTTCGCTCATATCGGCATCACTCCTTTCCGTTTTTGCCATAACCCACATTGTAACCCACAGATATTCCCTTATACCATCGGCATTTCGGGCATACCGCAACCCACAGCCTAACCCGTAAGGACGAAAATCAACCCACACTTTTTCTGAAGCTGCAAAGCCTTAAAAACCCTGATGCGGTCGGCATTGCCGTCCGCTGTGAACCGAGACGGGGCGGTTTACCGACCCCGACTCTTTCACCTGCTTGATTTTCGACCCTGCGAAAGGTGGGAAACCGTTGCTTTTCTCTGTGTTTTTTCCTTGCCAAACACGCCTGAAACAGGGGGCAGCCGCTCTTTCCGAGCGTTTACCCGGCCTCTGCCTGTACCGCCCTGCACAGGGCGGTACAGCGGCTCACACGGGGACAAAAAAGGCCGCAGGATTTGTTTCCGCGGTCTGCGCTTTCTGTATTTACTTTTACATTCCAAGTGCTGGATTCTCTACACCTCACATCCGCATCTCTGCGGACTCATCCTCATCCGAATAGAAAAGCTCGCCGTCTTCATCAAATAAGATTTCCTTTCCGTTTAAGGCTTCCTCAAAGACCGCCCGACGCGTTTCGAGACTCAAGCCTTTTTTGCTTTCCGCACGGATGACGGCCTCTGAAATATCTGCAAGGTCATATACCTTCCAGTCATCAAAATGGTTATCGCATATATTCACAGCCTGGTTTTCGAAATCAAACTCCGCCACTGTGTTGATTCGTTCATCATCATACATGGCGCCGCAGAGTACAGAGAAGGTAAGGGGATTTATCATCTGCGCTTCGGGGAATTCATTTGCAATGCTGTCGAGCGTCAGTCTGCCGACGTCCTCTTTCAGATAATTGTTGTACAGGCTGGCGATGCTGTAAAAATCATTATGCAGTTCAGTTGTAAAATGAATATCATCCGTCTGATCATGCAGATGCACCACGGCAAACCTTTGGCTGGCTTCCTCTGTAGACTGCAAATTCTGCCTGCGGATTTCCGCGTCGATTTCTGACCGTTTGTCTTCCGGTACAAGCTGCTCATAGAGAGACTGGAAGAATTCCATTAATTTGTCTTCGATAGTTTCATCCTGTAAAGACAGCGCGTCGGTCAAAGCCGACACCTGCTGCTCGTTCAAGTGCAAGGTCAGGAATGCTTCAGTCATTGGTTGTTCCCTCCTGATGGTTTTCCGCGCCCACGGCAGAAGAAAGTAGCGACCTTGTTTTCCGGAGCTTCTCCGCAGATCTTGGCGCGGCGCCGGATTTCATCTCAATAAATTCGCGCACCCCTGCGGGTACGGTTTTGGAATACAGGGTATCGAATGCTTTTTCCAATTCGGTTTCCACTCGCATATCTTTCTGCGCGAGGTACATTTTCAAGGCGGAGAGTTTTTCCTCATCGCAGGCAATGCTGACAGTTATTTTTTTCATGGTGGTTTTCTCCTTTACATAGAAAGGGCGGGAGCGGAGGCTTCGCTCTGTTCCTGCCTGATGCTTGATGTGGCTTTTATGTCGCGTCCTTCGGATTCGTCAGTAAAGTGTTCTTCATAAAGATTGCATCCCATAAGGGAGAGCAGAATCGCCGTGCTTTCTATGCCGCCGCGCTGACAGTTTTGGCAGTATTCAAGGTGATAGGTCATCTCGATGCAGTCCTCAGTCATAATCAGCTCGTTGATTTCTTCTCTCTGCTGCAATTCTCTCCTGAGCAGTTTTCCGTTACCGTTTGTATCCGAAATTTTCGCATCGAAAAGATCATACAATTCGTTATATGAGATTTGCCATCTGCCGTCCTCTGAATGCTCCGTTCCTTCTGAGATGCAGTAGTCGGCAATCCGGCGAATATTATTTTTCTGATTCATATTCGTTTTTCCTTTCCGCATCTGCGGACAAACGTCTTCGCTTTGCCCGTCAGTGCTGCATTTTCTTTCTCCGTATAAAAACTGAGGGCGGTCGTTCAGACCGCCCCATTTACAATATATCAGACTGATACTAATCGCTGTCCGCTTCCCATACCGCCAACATTTCATCCGCTGTTCTCACATGACACATAATTTCTTTCGGATCATCCAATTCATCGCAGAGCACATATATCATCTCTTTCGCGTTTTCGGCGTCGGCATATCGGAAACTGCCGTCAATAAGCTTTGCCCGTTTTCTTGCCCCCTTGATCATGTTTCGGTATTCTTCCATGAGTTCCGGTTCCATGTCATAGTGCTCGGCTATGGCGCTCGCGGTTTTTTCGAGCCGATCGACAAGGTCGGATTCCTCGTCTGCTCTCATAACTTCAATAACTTCCAATGCTGTCCGGCATAAAGTCTTAATGTGATTTCGTACATTCTGCTTGCTGTTTTCGTCTAACATACAGATTCTCCTTCTTTCTTTTTGCTGCCGGTTTCCGGCGCAACACAACAATGCCACACCTTTTGCCCAAAGTCCAGGGAAAACAAAAAGTTATCAGTTCAGACACATTTTAGTTTTCCGGATGATCTGTGTAAGTGATATACGGGACTTTGAGCCAATGCGTCCAGCCGCTGTCTCCAATCGGCGTTTTGATAACCCCATCATTGGTATTGGCTGCATGGATGACCTCGCCGTTCCCGATATAGATACCGATGTGCCCTTCGTGCCAAACAGCGAGACCGGGGATTTCGGGGATGGTATCAATCGTTCCTTTTTCTACGGCGTTCTCATACATCGTGTCCGCGCCGATGTCGGGCATTCCGTTTGTGCCGTATTCCACCTGATGGCTGTCTGCATTTAGCCAGCCGTAACCTTTGATGAGGCCGACACAGTCTGCTGTTCTGCCGCCGAGCCAGTTCTGGCGGATGAATTCTTCATAGCCGCCGACCTCATCGGGATACTGTTCAGCTTTGTATTGATAATTTTCTTCCGTCAGTACATCACCGTAAGTTCCCCAAACGTAACCCCAGCCGGACTTGTGAGCCTGTTTTGCCCATTCCACCATGTCCAGATTATTTTTTGTAGCAGGATCGGTAAAGCCGGAGGTGTCAATATAAACCGCACGGATGCCGCCCATTACTTTTTGGAAATCTTCAACCGTCAGATTTGTTCCGAAAGCAGCGTTAACAGCGGCAATGAGCTGCTTGTCCGTCTGCTCTGCTGTAAAACAGCCCACCAGCTTTGAAACGAAACCGGATTCATCTGCATAATCAGAAAGAACAAGCACATAGAGTACCTGTGCTTCTTTTACTCTGCCGGTGAAGCCTGCGGCTGTCATTTCATCTTCAATGGCGTACATGGTATCCTCAACAAATTGCAGCTTTGCCTGTTCTTCCGCAGACATATTTTCCACCACCATCTGCTGAAGACGGTCGGTGTCTATCTTGATATCGCCGTTAAAAATAGACACCACCGCTACAATCGGCATAACGATGATTATGATGATACCCAGCACAATCCCGCCGATGGTTTTTAATACCTTTGGATTGGTGAGGAGCGATACGGCTATTTTTTTCAGCGCCGCCGCTACTGTTGCTGACATCAGCGGCCACCTGCTTTACCAAACAACGCCGCCTTGTATTCCGGTGCGATAACCTGCAGGAGATACCTCTCGTTTCCGCAGCGGTACAGGCAGGTACCTCTTTCGGGATATTTGATCAGTTCGTATTCGCTGGGTTCAAGCTGCAAGGTTTCAATGAATGCTTTGGAATCAATGGAACCGGGATTGAACATAAACTGATGCGTTGGGATAGCGAACAGCGGCTTGGTCAGTTCACAGACCTCCGGCATAAGGAAATCGTTTATATTCTGACTGGCAATCAGGATCGCCGAATCTTTCTTTCTCACACGCTTCATCGCATTTCGGATATACTCAATGGCGGTACGGTTCGTCAGATAGAGATACAGTTCATCAATTGCGGCCGCCGTATTTCCTTTGCCCAGAAGCTGATTGCTCATGTGGGAAAGAATATTGAACAGCATGGCGTCCTTGAGCCTGCGGTTGGTATCCATCAAGCCTTTTACCCCGAAACAGAGAAATTCATCGTCTGTGATGTTGCTGTGACCGTTGAAATATTTTGATTCCGTTCCCACGCACATGGAATGGATGCCGAGGCAGACTTCCTGCAAGGTTTCCTCGGTGTAGAGGTATTTTCGCTGTTTGTCGTAAGTCATAAATTCTTCTTCGCACAGCTTATACAAATCCTCCATGATAGGATAATCGGTCGGCTTCATTTTGCTGTAGTCCGTAGTGTCGGTGATACCATATCTTGCATACAGCTTGGCAAGCAGGATTTCAATAGTATCAATCTGCACATCGGTAAAATCCTTATAGGCTCTGAAAAAATCCTTGAGGTAGGCGATGTGCTGGCTGAGACGGGTAACTCTGCGAAAGGCTTCCGGCACATAGCCATCATCAGCGCAGGCATTTGTATTCGAGTTAATGCTGTCTATATTGCGCGAATTGGGTGCAGCAGAGAGCCTCTGTGGCAGCTCAGCCTGCCCGTCCGACCATGCTTTGGGTTCAAGAGGATTGACGATATACTCGCCGGACATAAAGTCGGTATAGCAGCCGCCGAGAGCCTCCGTCAAATCCTCGTATTCTGCTTCTGCGTCCAACACAATCACCGATTTACCGGACTCGCGCAGATTGGTCAGAATCAGTTTCAAGAGATAGCTCTTGCCCTGACCGGAGTTTCCGAGGATGAGGATATTGCTTGTGGTCTTGTCTTCGCTCCTGCGGTCGAAATCCACAAGGATGTTCGTGCCAAACTTATCTCTCCCGATATAGATGCCCTGCGGATCGGTCTTGCCGGAAAAGTTGAAGGGGTACAGATTCGCCACCGAGCTTGCAGGCAGGACTCGTTCATACTGTGCTCCGAACATATTCGCGCCCACAGGCAGAACAGAGAGGAAGCCTTCTTTTTGGCGGAGCGTCAGCCTGTCCACCGAAATCTTGGAGCGTGTCAGCTCCATTGCAATCTCGGATTGCAGTTCCTTTAAGGCGTCCATATCCTTTGCCTTCAGTTCAATAAATACCGAACAGTGCAGAAGCGGTTCTTTGTTCTTTCTGAGATTGGCAAGAAGTTCCACTACATCCTGCAGATTGCCTTCCGCCTCAATGGTCTCATTCACATCATTGCCGCCGGACATGAGCTTATTTTTTCGGGTAGCATTCTGAATGATTTTTCTCTGCTCCATCGATTCTACGAGCCGGTGATAGATGCGGAGCGTCACGCCGTTGCGGTCGGCAAGCTGACTAAGGATTGCCTGTTCCTCGGTGGAAGGCGGATACTCCCTGACTGCCCACACACAGCGATAGCTGTCTCCCACAATATAATGGTCGGAGAGGAACTTGATTGTGCCGGGCAGGATGCAGTCGAAGAAGTCTTTTGTACGAATGACCTCCATTTCCGCAGGCGTCAGCACCTTTGGTTTTCTTTTAAACATGGATTACCTCCTGACTGCCGTTTTGCGACAGACAGAAGCGTATATATAAAAAGGACGTTTTGCCTATCGCAAAACGACTGATATAGTTTTCTTATTTAATTTACTTGGGCGGCGAGAACCGCCGACAGCAGAACAGGGACAATCCCAAGGCTAATCTTCTGTTTCTTCGTCATCCCCATAGAACTGTTCTCCGTCTGTATCTGGCATTTGGTCGCCGTTCATACTCGCCTCAAAATAAATGGCAAGAAACCGTTTGCAATCTGATTTCTTCATTCTCTGCACCTCAAAGCCTTGCTCGGAGATGACCTTTTCGGTGCGGTTTACGGTATTGAATATCTGTTCCGGCTTCATCCCCTTGCACCGCATGATAAAAAGAAACTGTCTTGCAGTCGCCATCTCAGTCTGCACATGGTCGAGCATTTCGATGTCTTTTTTTAGGATTTTCCGCACCTTCGGGTTCTGTTCTTCTGAGAGCCGCAGCTGCAGATAGCTTTTGTTATCATCGAAGCATTCGCAGGAATCAGTGCAGGTGATTTCAATATCCGGGATTGCCGACAGCACCATCATCAGATGCCGGATTTTGATTTCGATATTGGTATGGGACAGCACCGAAATATTGGTCGGGGAAACAAGGTAATAGAGCAGTTCACCCTTGCTTGTTTCCAGTCCGTATTTTGTAAAAGACTTAATTCCCATCAGTTCCTGCGTGGAGCGTCCTTTTTTCTTTTTCTGCTGTTTTTCCTTTGCTTTGCCCACAGCCTGCTCACCTCCATTCAAAATACTGCTGTGTTGATATAAAGTACCGCACGGCATATCGGATAAAATCGAGGACAGTAGTGTCATCCATACGGATTGTTAAAAACCCGAAGCACAAGGTCACCGCCGCCGGTATCAAAAATCGGAGCTGTACCAAAATTACAACCGAAAGCAGTGCGGAAACACATAAAATCGTAAAATCACGCAGTCCCCACAGCCACAGATTGGCTGTGGCTTTTAAGTTCTGCGGATAAAGATAGCTTGTCATGATAGTCCTCCAATCATAGAAAAAAGACGCCGTTTTTAGGCAGCGTCCTTTTAAGTTTCCTGTTTACATTGTTTGTACCGGCGTTTGCGTATCGCATATAACCATCTCCAGCGCGGGCTGCAAAATCAGCTCGTACCGGGCATTGATATACCGCTTATAAAACGCCTTTTGCAGCTCGGTGATATATGGCACATCATCGATGAAGGCGGATATTTCCTCCATATTGATCCTCGGAACAATCCGCTTGACCGCCTCGCTGCAATCTTCATTTTCTGCCGATTTCAGAAAATCATAGTAATTGATCTTTTTTCCGTCCTGCCGCAGTGCGGAGGTTGGAAACTGATAGATTCTTGCGTTTAATGCGTCCTCATCTGTCAGAATATTATTCATAACTTTCTCATCAGCCTGCGGCAGCAAACAGCTTCCGCAGTCATAAATCGGAGCGATTTCCGCTGTGTCCGTCTTATCATCGAACAGAAAGCCCCAGTTGCCGTTGTGACGGTCGAAGTTTCCGAGCAGCGCATCAATCACAAACATATTCCAAAAATGCTCCATCAGACTTTCGGGGGCAATATATTTCTGCTTTTCTATTGTGTCGATGACATCGTCAAGCTCTGTTCCGCTGCCGCCCGAATCCGAGTCAAGAATGGTATTCTTGATGGAGCAGAAATCAAACAGCCGCAGACCGTCCTCCGTAAAATCGCGGCAGGCGCAGACCACCTTTGTCTTTGCACCGACCTTAAAGGTGCCGAGCATCGTTTCCTGCGCTTTTACGCCGAGCATATTGAAAATGCTGCTTGCAATGTGTTCACTGATACAGCTGTTGGTATAGGATAACGCAGTCGGCTTGTTCTCTCCGGACGGAGGGAACTTCAACATATAGGGATGCCCTTCATATTCAACGGCAATCTTTTTGCCGTTTGCTCCGTTATACGCCTTGCCGAGTATTGTCCTGCACTCTGAAAAATCAATCTTTCCTGTCATTCGGCCGCCTCCTTATAAATACTTTTTCCGCAGATAATCTGCGTGTTCCGGCGTGATCGCCCCATCGTTGATTTCTGCAATATTGATGCTGCCATATAACTCTCCCCACAGGCAATCCAGCAAACCGGACTTTTCTTTCAGCCCTTTTTTATAGGCGTCCAAATCGTGCTGGAGATACTCCGGCAGCCCGTGTTCATAGGCTCTTTCCCTGTCTGTCCGCTGTATTCCGTCTTTAGTGAGCAGCTCCATTGAAACGCCCAACGCCTGCGCCAGCTTATACACGGTTTCAGCGGAGCATTTTTCAAGCTTTGTTTTTCCGCTGCAGATATCATTCAGCGTCGCATGAGGGACGCCTGCCTGAACAGCAAGTCTGTATTTTGTTAGCTTCCGCTTTTCCAGCAGATTTTCTATAATCATTCGGTCAACCCCTTTTTTATCATTATATCGGCATACCGAAATAAAGTCAAGAGCGCCGCCGAATGGTTCACAAAATCGCCGTATTCTCTGATCAGGCGAATGTTCTTCTGTTTTTTTATATTCCTCCCATCGTCATCTCTTCATCGGAATGTTCATGGTACAAATCGTCCGTTCCGTAGAATTCTTCACAGTATTCCTGCGGCGTCTGATTATATTCCGCACGAATCTTTTCGGTAATCATTCCCTTTATAAGCTGCGATTCAGCGGCGGTCGGCTCATAGTCAAAATACTCGCTGCCGTTATTGCGGCTTACTTCACATTCAAGGCGGAGGGTATCCGCAAAAGGATTGTATTTCCCATATAGATTCAGCCATGTGTCATCCTCTGCGTTGATATGCGTTCCGAATTTTTTGTCCACATCGAACCATGTTTCGATATATACGGTGATTTCCTGCCCGATATCGCAGTCCACCTCCATGTCACGGTCGATGGCAATATCTGCTCGTTCCCATTCTTTGTTTTCTTTCATGCCGTACCTCCGTTATTTACCGGCTGCTCTTGCAACGGAGCGAGTCAGATTGACCGCCGTTGTGGTCGCATGGACAACACTCATCATGTTGACTCTCACGCTTGAGTCAAGCCCAAACTGCTGGGCAATACGGGGCACCTCGTTGGCTGCCAGCATGATACCGAGTCCGAGGAGCATATTGCCTGGGAAGGTCAAGAGCCCGAGAAATAGAAGCGTAGTCTGCATAAATGCGGTCAAGCAAATCGCTACCACCTGTTTCATCCACTGATTGAAGCCGTCCGTGTATCCTCTCGGAACAGAAAACATATACAATGCTCCCACCGACATCTGAATCAGCAGGATACCGCCTCTCTTGATGTTGGAGAAAAATATCTTGATAACGCAGTAAGCAAAGGCGATCATAGCCAAGATATTAAACAAATTGATGCTGATATTGTTTGCGACCGAAAAGCTGCCGACAAGCACCGATGTGCTTTGTCCGGCTAAATCAATGGACTGCTGTCCTGCAAAAATGGCCGACAGGTCATGGGAAAATGTGTTTTGCAGCGTAATGCAGAACTTATACAATTCCACAGGTAAAATTCCAATCAGCGAACAGGCAAAAAAGCCTTTCAGCACATTGATCGCCGTTGTCTTTATAGTCGCTCTGCCGTTTTGGTACTCGATGGCGGTATCAAAAACAGCAACCACCGTTCCCGCAACAAAGAGCGCCCAGCCGAACAGCGTAAAGAGCTTAATTGTCGCCTGCACCCAATCCAGTCCGAATATATCGGCGCCCATGTTTCCCATCATGGTGAAGAAGTCGGCTACTGCTCCGTAAATAGTCTCATAGAACCATTGGAGCATGGTATTCCAAATGGCATTGGATACCTGCTGTCCGAGAAAGTCAAAAACACCGCCGATGGCGTCACCGATGCCGCCAATAATATCTCCTAACCAATCAAACAAGCGTTTCACCTCCTATTGGCCTGCCCATGAAGCCGGGCAGGCCTGTTTGTTGGATTAGAGAATCGACCAGATATAAAGCGGCGCAGTCAGCGTGAAAATCAAGCAGGCAAACAGGATACAGGGCGCCGCAAATTCAAACTGCCCGTGCTTGCGGTATTCAAAATACGCCGTTCCTACCTTTACAAAAAACAGAATCGCAAGGATCATATCCACCACTGGGAAAACTACATTGTTGACGACTGTCTTGATCTGCGTCTGCGCCTGTGTCCACGTTTGTTCAATCGCACCGGCTACATCGCCCGCGGCAAAAGCCGTCACAGAGAACATGGTCACCATGACTGCCATCAGCATGACACAGAGCAGGATTCTCGTTGTTTTCTTTTTCTTCATAAGCGTTTTCCTCCAATCAATTTGACAATTTCTTTTTCCCGGATTTTACGGGTAGGGATATTCAGATTTTTGCAGAAGCGGATTTCGCCCTCCATTCCGCTTGTGATTTCATCCCCGAATATCCACAGCTCATCGCAAAACCACAGAAGGGAAAGCCCTGCCGCCATCCCGATTTCACGCTCTTTTATTTTGCTGTCATCGAGACACTCCGCATAGAAATGCGGCACGACCGGAGCCGTGCCGCAGAGAAGCGCATATTTGGTGTATCTCCTGACCTGTTCTAAATTACCCGGAACATTGCCGCCAAGTGGAGCGCAGATATACACCTTTTTCATCATTCGTTGTCATCATCCTTTTTCTTTTTTACATACATAATGCCGCAGGAAACGAGGCCGCCCAAGGCAATCGCACCCAGTCCGATCCAGAAACCGAGATTCGATTCATCACCTGTCTGCGGAACTTCCGGCACAGTCTCTTTTTCATTGGTCATTTCTGCCTTGATAATCTGTCCGTCCTCTGTAATCTCAAACTCATGCGGCGCCGTATCGATGAGGTAACCCTCCGGTGCATCAAATTCCTCGTAGGTGTACTTTCCGTATCTTAAAGTGAATTTGGCGATACCATTCTCATCGGTATAACCTTCTGCTACGATTTCTCCTTTTTCATTCTTGATGCGGAATCCTGCATCGGGAAGGAGTTTCCCATCCGAGATGTCCTTCTTGGTGAGTTCCAGTTCTCCGGTGATCGGCTTATTTGTAAAGCCAACGCCAGCCTCGTTCTCTACATGAACGGTTTCACCGTCTGTGTGAATCTCGAAATAGTGGTAGGCGTTATCCTTGAGGAAGCCTTCCGGTGCGGATTTTTCATGGAGGAAATATCCGTTATAGCGGAGTTCGTCCATACGGTACACGCCGTCCTCAATTTCCGTCATTTCACCGATGAGTTTGTCGATTTCAGCACTATATTCCTTGTCGCCGTCCACATCCACATAGATTTCAAACACGGCTCCAGTCAGCTTGTGGTCAGGATACTGGGCGTCCACCTTTGTGGTCTGTACGCTGCCCGCAATAAAGCGGTTTTCAATCTCAATCTCTACGATTTCCTCGTTTTCAGAGATGGTCACCGGGTAGGTGGTTTCGTTCAAGACAAATGCAGGGGCAGCTTTTAGTTCACGGATTATCCAATTTCCAAACGGTACATTTTCAAATCCGAACACGCCGATTTCATTGGACTCGGCGGTAAGAATAGCGGTATCCTCAGTAAATTCCGTTTCGTCTGCCTTAAACAATCCGAAGATGGCGCCGCAGATGGCAAAGCCGTCCTCTGAGGTCTTCTTGCCGATGACCGATCCTCTGATGATCTTGTTCTCCATCGGCTGACCGTCATTTACGGAGATATTCACGACTGCCGTTTCCTGTCCTGCATAGGCAAATTCCACAGGATAGATTTCATCGCTGATGAGGTAATGCTCGTCTGTGCTGTATTCCTTCACATAGAGCTTTGCACCCACCGGGAGATCTGTTGCAAAAACAGCTTTTCCGTTTTCATCGCAGGAAGCAATTTCAATGAGACCGTCCTTCGGGATAGCCATGCCGTCTGCCGCTGTGATATCCTCGGCTGCATACAAGCCGAACTGTACCGAGAGGATTTCGCCGTTCTGTCCGATACCGAACTTCTCGTCCTGTTCCAATACTTTGGAAAGGTCAATCTCAACACGCTGGCGCTCGTTATAGAATGCGGAGGAGACGGATGTGATTTCCACTTCCTGTCCGGCATAGACAAGTTCCACGGTCTGCGGTTCGGGATTGAGCGCCATGCCGTGCGGCGCTTTGGTTTCTTTGATTTCAAATTTGCCGAGGTACAACGGTTCGCTTGTAGCAGTGCCGTCTGTACCTGTGGTGATTGTCGCTACCACCTCTCCGGCAGAGTAGCGGAGCGTTCCGTCCAAAGTATAAACATCTTCGATTGCAGTGATTTCATAAACTGCACCTGCAAGACCGGATACCGAATAGACCGGCTGATAGATGCCGTCCGACTCGACAACAGAAGAGAATACCTCACCGGACTTGCTGACTGTGATTGTGCCTTTCTGTGCGATGTTATGCTTTTCAACCGTTACAATGGCTTCTGTTCCGTCAACAACAAAAGGCACAGGCTCTGCACTTAAAACATATCCATAGCAGGTCTGCACCTCAATCAGTTCATAATTTCCATACGGAAGCTTTTCGGGCATCATGAGCTTGCCGGTGGTGTCAGTGTAATAGGTGTCAATATCCACAGGCGTCGGGTAGTTGATGTGCTGCACGATATATTCGCCGGTATCGGCATTTCTCACCTTGAAGCCAATACCAGCAGCCGGGATAATCTTTCCGGTTTCAATATCCTTTTTGACGATCTCAATGAGAGCCTCAAAGGTGGCATTGTTAATGAGATAACGATAGGTCTGACCGTTTTCGGATACGAACACATCAAAGGCAGGCATCATCTCTTTACCTTCCCAGCCTTTGGTCTGCTTGACCGTATAAATACCATAGGGCAGGTCTTTGGTCTGAGCGAAGCCATTTTCATCACAGACAAGGTAATCCTTTTCACTGTCTTTGGCTGCGTCATAGGAGCCTGCGGATTTGAGATACACCTCAAATTCAGCGCCGACTTCCGGCGTTTCAATTTGGGTACTGCCATCATCGCAGTGCTTGATAATGGCGATATTGCCTTTCTTCACGGTTTCCAAAACATCATTTGCCGTGAGGTTATATTCAATCGTATAAAGTTCCGGCTCTGCACCTACATGATAGACGGTTTCATTCAAAAGGTAGCCTTCGCTGGGTTCAATCTCACGAATTGACCAATCCGAATCACAGACATAAAAGTCTGTAGTGAACTGACCGCTACTGTCTGTGGTATAGGTGTCGATGAGCTGGTCGCCCTTGAAAATGCCGTATTTTGCTCCGGCAAGGGAAGCATCACCCTGCGGCGTTCCGGTTTCGGAATCGGACTTGGTAACGGTTACCTGAAACTTTTTGAGAATATTGTGGAAGCTGTTATCCGTAACCTTGTTCCATTCCACAGCCGTCACCTGATCATCGGGGATAACATAGCGGATTGCCGTATCCACCTCGGAAAGCACATAACCCGAACCGATGAGAACATCCGTAAATTTCGCAACGCCTGTGCTGTCGGTAACAGCGTATTCATCCACCGCAAGACCGGAGAGCGAGGTGCCGGAAAGATGAAATTTCACACCTTCCACAAGACCGTCCTCCGAGGTTTTGGTGACTGTTAAATCGCCACGCTTCATCTTATTATTGAAAGTGACGGTTGCTACCTGACCGCTGATTACTGTCACACGGCGGGTTTCCTGCGGCTCGTATTTATCATAAGCCTGCTCGGTGATGGTATAAACGCCGGGAGTGAGATTGTCGATCTGAATTTCGCCGTTACTTCCGGTGGTGACATCCTTGCTCACACCGTTGCCGGAGATGTGGAAGCGGATGCCGTCCACTTTTCCGTCCTCCGATGTTTTTACAATTTTCGTGCTGCCGTAGCTCACCTTGATTTTCAAAAAGCCTTTGACCGGATCGTTCACGCTTTCGCCATAGGTGACGACATCCTGAATACCGCCATCGGGGCCGATGATTTCATCCGTCCATGTGATGACTCCGCGTCTTTGGGAATTCTTTTTCGCTGCCGTAATGGCGACGGTATCGCTCGGCGCAGTCTTGGCCGTAATGGTCAGCTTATTTCCGCTGACAGAGAAATCAATACCGGACTCACTGGCAGAGAAGGTATAATTACCAAGAACATCGTTGCTGTCGGTGAGGGCTGCCGTGTACTGTTCGCCGTTCCATTCCAATTCAATTTCCTGCGCTCTGCCGGAGGTCTTTGCAAGAAAACTCGGCAGCTTGGAATGTTTCTGAATGCTGTTTTCCATGCTGTTATAGTAACTCACGATTTTGGAATACAACGGATGCGCCGTACTGAGCTGGCTGAAAATCGTATCACAGCCGCCTGTGCTTACATGATTAAAGTCGGAATCTCTTTCACCGACCACCGTTTCCCAAATGAGGTACTGCGTGGCGACTGCATGGGCCAGCTTATCGCCGCCTTCATTCTGACTGCGCCAGCTTGTGGAAACAGCCCCGGTATAGCCGTACTGAAAGATACGGCCGATAAACGCCTTGATTTCATCGGGTTCAATCGTATGGTTATAGCTTGAAGGATAGTTGTTCCAGAAGTTCTCATCCCACTTCGTGAGAGTGTCGCCCGTATTCTGCACAACACCGGGTTCGATGCAGTAGCAGATATTTCCTGTATACGAGCCCATCGCACGGATGGTGGTATAGTTTGAACTTCCCGTTCGCCAGCCGTTCATGAGGTTTTTATTGTCATGCCCCCATTCGCCGCTGTAGTTTTCATCTCCGTCGCGGGGGAAGGAAATCAGATAGACGTCCTGCTGTTCGGCAGCGGCAAAAGCCGTAGTCGTACCGATTCCGAGAAAAGCGGAAAGGCACATCACCACCGCCAGCAGCGAGGAGAGACTCCTTTTGAATAGATTTATTTTCATGAAAATGCTCCTTTCGGGCAGATAAAAAGGACGCACCGTTTTTTACGATGCGCCCATTGTCTGCGTAGTTTATTTGATTTTTAAGCGTAGCCGATATAGAGGTCATAATCTCCATCGGCTCTTTGTTCTGCCCATATCCAGACTGCCGTAATGTCTTCATCACGGTTATATCGGTTCAGCCTGCTTTCAATATCCCTTTGGATATATAGGCATTCCGCACCCGCTGTAATGGGGTTGTCCCAGCATTCCACCGCTTCGCTGTCCAGTTCCAGTCCGATGTCCTCGGCATAACTTTTGGCATAGGATATCCAATGATTTATATCGAAGTCCGGTGCAGAAGGCTCAGTCGGTTTTTCCGTTTCCTGCGGCGGTTCGGGTTCTGTCGTCTTGGCTGGCTCAGTCGGCTGAGACGGTGGCGGCGCTGTAGGCTGTGGCTCCTGTTTCGGAGGTTCAGCCGGAGCAGGCGAGGACGGGGCAGGCTTTTGTTTTTCCGTCTGCGCAGGCGTTCTTGATTCAAAAGCCTGTTCCGGGGAAGAGGCTTCTGCCAAACTTTCTTTTTCTTCTGCCGGTAGCTGTGGTTCGGGTATACTGGCTGCCGGGTTTATGGATTCGGTCGGAGCAGCAGGCTCGGCAGAGATGTCACCGCTTAATTCGTTGTCCGATGAAGCATCTGCCGTTACCGTACTGTCCGGCTTGCCTTCTCTTTCTGCGGTATTTCCGCACCCGGCAAGACCTGCAATGAGGACTCCGCATAAAACAGCGGCAAATATTCGTTTTTTCATGGCTGTCCACCTTCCTTCAACCACAAGCATACCGAAAAAAACACAAAAGTCCAGACCTTTTTTGAGACTCCAAAAAAGTGCTACATATTCGGCGTCATGCCCTGCGATTCATCCTCGGATTCGTCCTCAGTCTCATCCTGCTGTTCTTTCAGTGCCTGCTCATAAGCGTCCATGACCTTTTCGTTTAGCTCGGTTCTCGCATCCGAAGTCACAGCATGGAACACATCGCTGTATTTTGTATTGCCCTCCGCATCGGTATAGCTGTTGGAGGGCATGGATACAAACAGGCCTTTTTTCGGCGAATCCACAACCTTGATGCCGTGGATGGCAAAAGCACCGCCGATGTTGGCGCTGGCGAAGGCTTTGATATTGCTGCCTTCATAATCGTTGAGCCTGTCTATCCGCACCTGAACAGACGGCAGTTTTGGTTTTTGTGCTGCTTTCGGAGCGGCGGCTTTTTTCGTTGTCATAGATTAAATCCTCCTTTTATCTCTATCGAAATTGATCTGATAAATTTGAAAATGCATTTACATTCCTCCCATCATCATACCGTCTGTTTCATCAGGCGGCTGTAATTCGGCGAGCCTTTCCTTTGCCCATTCGGGGAGACGTTCCTCTTTCAGTATTCCGATAAAATCACCACGCTGGAAGTTTGTTTCCTCTCCATCCTTTAGGAATTTTCCGAATACCTTGCGGCCTCTTGCACCCGGAGCGCAGCCGAAGCCGCTTTCCGCAAGGAACAACTGATCCTCCGGCGTTTTATATTGATCCTTTAACATATCGCCCCGAAGCACAATCACCTTGCCCTCATAGTTAAGCTGCCCTTCCTGCTCAGATTCGCATTGGGAGGAGTCGAAGAGACCAAGTCCATGCCACAGCTTCCGGCTTTCGTTAAGAAATAAATCCGTAAGTCCCGGATGAGCGTCTACACAGAAATGCCAGCGGACATCTTCGTGCGGGATATAAAACTGCCCATGCTTTGTTCTCTTGTGAGAATCTGCCGTCATTCTGTTTCTCCTGAACCGTATTGGCAAGTACCCAATTGACACGGTCAAATCCGTACTGTTTAATAATAGGCTCGGCACAGCCATTGAGACAGGATGTCTGATAATCATAGGCGCTGTTGATTGCCTTTTCGATGGCTCTTGCACAGTCACAGTTTTCCTTGTAGCTTTCACGCCACAAATCACGTTCATTGCTCCGCACAGCGTATTCCAAAGACCATAGATACAGCGGTTTGTGTTCAGACATTGAGACTGCCTCCTTGCTTTTCTGCCCATTTTACGGACAGATGAATGAGGGCGGCTCTCTGTTCGGAATCGGTAAGACCGTCCAAAAAGTCCAAAAGGGTTACTTCATTCACGTCATCACCGGGCGGCTCGTCCTTGCAGTTTCTGCAGATTTTTTCCCGCTTGACAATCACGGTTCTTCCGTCATCCGATTCCGTGAAGGACAGCACATCGTTAAAGGAAAAGCCGACACGCTGGCGCATTTCATAGGGGATCGTGATTCTTCCGCGCTTGCCGAGAATGCGGTATAGTGTTTTCGCCATCCCTATACCTCCGCATCTTCACATTCTTCAGCACAGGGGCAGTTTGCACAGTCACCGTCACAGTCCGTCTGGTTAAGCGGGCAGTTTTCGCAGTCGCCTGTGCATACAAGGCTCTCCGGTTCTTCCGCACTTTCGATGACGAGTTTCTTTCCGTCCATGCTCATTTGTATTGCGCCGCCTTCAAAAATCCCTGTTTCCACCAGCATTTCGGCAGGAATGGAAAGCAGCACAAATTTCTGTTTCATCTTTTTATCTTGCATGATATGATACACTCCTTTAAGATTTTTTCGATTTCTTGGGAAGTGGGTTCGCTTTCCATATCCATCAGTGTGAGCTGGCGCGGCTTTACCCGTTCCCGTTCATAAAAATCGTAATTGCCGATTAACAGTTCGGGGAACTCTTTTCCGGCTTCATATTTCTGCACCATCGAATGGATTCTCTTAAATCCAAACTGATTATAATCCCGGTACAGCTCCCGGATTTCCGGGCAGTCGTTATAGGATACCAGCCATTTGCCGTTGGCCTGTGCCAGTGCGTCATGGAGACGCACATGGTCATTCCATGTGAATCCGCACTCATACACATACTCGCTTGTAAAGTATGGGGGATCGCAGTAGATGAAGGCGTCGGCCCGGTCATAATGCTTTATCAGCACCTCGAAGTCCTGATTTTCAATCACGGCGTTTGCAAGCCTTTTTCCGAGCTGCTCAATCAGCGAGAAGAGACTCGCAATATTAAACGGCTGGCAGGCATAAGATTTGCCGCCGCTGGAATAGCTGTAACGGATGAGTTTTAGGAACATCACCGCCCGGCGCAGATCGTAGTCCTCTTTCGAGGCTTTATACAGCATTCTGACCTCCACTGCCTTCGGCGCAGGGAGTAGTATGCTTGTAAGGTCAAGCTCCTGATTTAAGAATTCATCGGTGAATTCCAGCTTTTCAAAAAAACGCTTGAGGACTACAAAGTCATCTCTTGCGTTTAAATTGAGGAAGCCGAGTTCCCGGATGAATTCCATCGGTCTGTCACGCATACAGCGGAACAGATTGACAAGATTTGAGTTGTAGTCGTTATACACCTCAAACTTGTCGGGGACAGCCTTGCCTAATAAAACGGCTCCTGAACCGCCGAAGGGTTCAATGTACCGTCCGTAGCTTAACGGAAACAAGGCATAAAGAATATGCAGGATGGAAGTTTTATTTCCCACCCAACTGACAGGGGTTTTGATCATCACCACCTCCTTGTGGGGATATCAACCGCCCTGAAATAAAAAAAGACCGAAACCAATCGTTACCCAGAGCGATTGATATCGGTTCGTCAGTTTTTGTTATTCAGTTTCTGTTTGAGTCTGTGCAGTTCCTGCTCGTAGTAGCTGATACGGTTAATCTGTATGCAGCAAAGTATAGCTGCTGCAATGCAGCCGCCAATCAGAAGTCCGAGCAGCAGCCATGCGAGTTCCGTCATCTCACATCACCATCCCTTCATTTTCATCTTTCTCCGGCAGCCATGCCGTGGCATAGGCGTCCTCGCCAAGCTCTTTCAGAAGACTATTGAAGTCCTCGGTATCGGAACAGTCACGAATGCCAAAGTCGGCGCAAAGCTCACGGTAATAGTTCAGCTCCATTTCATCCCTGTCCATAACAAGGGATTCATTGAGTTCCAGCCAAGCCTTGCTTTTTTCCCAGCAGACACAGAAAAAAGTGGGAAATCCATCCGTTTGATCGCATTGAAAATCCGGCGAGGTGTGTATATTAGAGGTATCGGTATCAGAAATAAGGGCGTCCCGTTTTGCGTAGAACTCTTTCGTGGTCATAAGCTCATATCCATCCCTTCGTCCTCATCCATTCCATCATCCTCAGTGGATGTGATATTGACATATTCACCAATAATGCACAGCGCCTTATCATAGCTGCTGGATTCCCGGATTCGGTCGCACATCTCGCTTGCCTGTTCGGACATCCCGTTTCTTCTCAGCGTCCTTGAGGCAATGCCCATAAGATTAAAGATGTTGCCGTCCTGACCAATCAGCGGACAGTCCGGTTTCTGCTGTTCCTGCTGCTTGGCGCTAAAACCGCCGAGACGGTTCGGAACATAATCCGAAAGCCATGTGCCGCCGAAGGCTTCGTGAGTACGCAGCCGCCATATGGCAAGCCTGCCCATATCCAGCTTTACATTGTCCTCAAAAGGAAAGAGCAGACAAGTCATACCGTCATGCTCAAATGAAGAGCAGTTTTCAAATTTACTGCCCTCAAGCAGAATCTTTTCTTCGGTCAGCATGTCGTTGATGCCGTCCTGCCATTCCTGCAGATCACCGCCGCACCCCTGCAAAACAAGACCTTCGCTGTCCTTCATTTTCCGAAGGTCGTCTGTGGTTATTGTTTTGATACTCATAACTGCATTCCTCCAAGCTGCTGTTCGTTTTCTTCTTCCTGCCCGTCCTCCTGCGTGAAGTCGGTTTCCATGAATTCTCTCGGTGTCAGATCGTATCCGAGAAAATTGGGGGAGGTATCATCCGTGAAGGAAAGATATCCCTGCTCATGAAAGTCCAACAATTCTCTCATCAGCACCGTGCCGCCGTGATTTTCTCCTACCTTCGGCTCAATGGAGATAAACTGTCCTTTTTCATCGCTGTACCGCAAATCGTAGGCATAGAGTCCTTCAGGGATTTCTTCCGGCAATATTCTGCCGTTTGAAAATAAAGCCTTGCGGTCAAGCACCTCAATTACATCCAGCTTTTCATCCGTCAATGCCTGCGTTTTCAGTTCTTTCACGTTAGGCTTATGGTACGGCACCGGCTCGTAAAGTGAACCGCCACGGGCAGAAATCACGCCATACTCAGTAACTGTCGCACCCAGCCTGTCTAAAAGGATGGAGCTTTCCGTGCGCAGCATAAGCGTACTAAGCCATTCGCTGTCAAACCTGCTGTCCAAGTGATGCAGGAGGTATTCCTTGAAAAACCTTTCATCGCTGTCAGACAATGCAGAAAACTCATATTTATCAAGGTGCATGGCGATATCAACCGCATCCGTGATATTCTCCGGTTTTTCAGCAGAAAGCACCGCTTTAAATTTCACCTGATCGCTTGGAGACATTTCTGCCATTCGTTTAGCAAGCGTATTCAGAATATCAAAATCCTGCATATCGCCGAACATCTCGTCCGTTATCTGCGGCACAGAGGATTCAAAATCGAAGTACACGCAGTCCTCGATACATCCCTCGTTATGAAGTTTGGCAATCCGGTTCGCTTCGGATTTATATATGGGCAGGCTGATCCATTCGGCGCTGCCTTCCGTTTCATCGGCGCTGTTCACCGGAGCCTCCGCTACCTTTAAGCGAAAGGCAAACCACTGGGACGGTTCTTCCGATGGCAGCGTTTTGCCGTCATAGATTTCGGGCATTTCATATTCTCCGGCAACAACATAGAAGTCGTTCACATAAACGCCGCCCTCGTTTTCCCTCTGCAGCTTTCCGACCTGCTTTCTATCCAGCAGGTACAAGGCATTGTCGGGGACACTGTTTACATCCTCGTGCATATCGTTTTCGATGACAAACTCACCAAGCTGCTCATCATTACCAACAGAAGCCGCAATCATGATCTCATCCAGACCATAGGTGGTATTGATTAAGTCCTTCATGCTGACAGGCTCGCCATCATAATTTTCGGGAATCACACGGTCATCTACTGCCTGCAGCGCAATCTGTTCCTCAAACCCTAAGGCAGCAAGCCGTTTTGCAAAAAAGTTCAGTTCATCCAGCGTTGGGGAATCCAGCCGCACATCCGAAAGTTCCGGCAGAAGGTCACAATTCAGAATTGAAATATCCTGATATTCATCTTCTCTGCCGATAGCCCTTAACTTCTGCAAGGCGTCACGGATTTCATGTTCCTCAGCGGGCAGTTCAAGGGATGCATAATAGTATCCGTCAAGATCGGGGCGGTCATTTACAAGTTCAACCGTCATTTGTTTTTTCAAGATTTTCACCTCATTTCACAATGCCGTATCGGTCATAGATTTCCTTTATTTTCTGCCCAATCGCAGCAATGACGGGAACGCTCACCGCATTTCCCGCCATCTTATATAGCCTGCCGTCCGATATTCCGGCAGCGACCGCCTTATCAAACTGTTCATCGGTAAAGCCCTGCAGACGCCAGCATTCTCTCGGCGTCAGCTTTCTGACTCGTCCACGATGAATCACACCGTGCCTGTCCTGCGCCGTAATGGTAAACATCGCTTCATCGGGTTCTTTGAAACGCCTGCCTCGCTGACGGACGGATTCCTTTTCCGGCGTCAGTATAGCTCGCGGCAAGTCTTCGATAAACACTCCCGAATGTTCGCCCTTATGCTTGCTGATGCCGGAATCCTGACGGGCGGTAATGCACCGGGCATTCTCAGTCAGATTCGGAGGCGGGTTCATATCAATGAAAAAGCACCCCTGCGTATTTCCCGGCGTTACTGTATGGGCAATCTGAAAACCGCTTTTTGTCTTAACCTTAATCGGAAGACCGATTTCATACAGCCCAGATTTTCCGGCAAAGCCACCGGCACCGCTGGTTAAGGTAATACTCACTCCCTGATCGGAGTAGATTCGGTTTCCCTGTGTTCCGGGCAGGACTTGTATAAGAGGCGTTCCATTTGTTTCTGTGAAAGAAAATATTTCTCCGGCACATCGCTCTCTAAAATATCCGACAAGATACACTCTCTTGCGGGATTGGGGAACTCCGAAACTCTTGCTGTTAAGCACCTGCCATGCGACATCGTACCCCAATTCATCCAGCGCAGCGAGGATCGTCGCAAATGTCCTGCCGCCGTCATGCGACAGCAGTCCGGGAACATTTTCAAGGAACAGAAATGCAGGTCTTTTAACGGCGGCAATTCGGGCAATTTCGAAGAACAGCGTTCCTCTTGTATCATCGTCAAATCCGAGCCGCTTTCCAGCGATTGAAAAAGACTGGCAAGGAAATCCGCCGCAAATAAGGTCGATATCCGGCAGGTCGCACGGTTTGATGGTTCTTGCATCTTCAAAGTACAGTTCTCCCTTCGTATCATAAATTGCTTTATATGCCTGATTTGCATATTTGTCGATCTCACAGTAACCGACACATTCAAAACCGCCTACAGCTTCTAATCCGCTGCGGAAACCGCCGATACCTGCGAACATATCAAAGAATCGGATTGCCTTATGACTTGTCATAATGGCATCACGACCAGCCGTTATTTTTTATCCACCTCACATCTGCATACAAAAGCCGTTTTCTTCATCCTCGGACTCATCTTCGGATTCATCTTCAGCGTCATCGGAATATTCTGTGTCCTCATTTTCGCCAGAAATCTCTTCCTCGACTTCCTCAGAAACGCCTTCAAAATCGTCCACAGCGGCTGTTTCTTCCTGTTCGGGTTCTTCTTCGTCCGTTTCTGTAAAGTCCTCCTGTGCCTCGGTTACGCCCTCACGCTCGGCGAGATCGCGTTCCAGCTCGTCCTCGATAAGACCGAGAATAAACTGTTTCTGCGTCATATGATTGCGCTGCAGGTAATCCTTGATTTTTTGAAACAAATCCTCCGGCACCTGAAAGGCTACCGTTCTCATGTTCTCCATGCTTTTTCCCTCCTTCATTTGGTATTTGGGGTGGAGTTCGTTATCCAAAGCCTGTGTAACGAATTCCGCCATTGTCATGCCGTGTTCCTCTAAATACTGTTTGACCTCGGCATGGAGGTCAGCGTCGATTTTTACTGTAATTCCTTTCTTTTCTTCGTTAGGCAATTTCCTCACCTCGTTTCATAAAATTTTGAATTGCCAGCACCACAATTTCTTCCGCTGACAATTCCTGTTCTGCTGCTCTCTGTAAGAGCAGTTCCATCAGCGGATGGTCGTTTTCGATATATAGTTCCATAGGCCTCCTGTTCCGTCACATTTCCATAGAGGGAACGTCATCTTCATCGATATCTTCGATTTCGTCATTGTCAATCATTTTATCCCATTGCGGTTCATTCGAATGTTTGAAATAATCATTCAGGCACTGAATGCTGTTGAACAGCTCTATCCATTTCGGATTATTTGAAATCAATTGGTATTCATATAGGGGAGAACCGTGGTGGCTGACATCTTCACCACGCATCAATTCTCCGTTTTTTACGCAGACAAAGGTATCACGAACCTCTCGAAATCCTAACGCATTTTTAATACACGCAAATGCGTCTGCGGGATCAATATACACCTCCTGATACACAACTGCGTCAATCTTCATGTTCTTCATTTCTTTTCCTCACATTCCCATAATCGGAGTATCGTCCTCGCCAATACCGGCTTCATTTTGTTCTTCCACCAGTTCCGTTTCGGTCAATCTGCGGAAGGAATCCTCGCCGGGGACAAGGGAGAGTGATCGGCCGTTATCCCAAGCCATTCCGACTTGACCGATGTCATCTACATATTGAACCGTTCCTCTTGTTCCGGGCGGAACAGGAGCATAGGGATCGTCCATGCTGATGAGTTCCAGCCTTGTGCCGGGAGGATACATTTCCTTATACCGTTTTGCCTGTTGGTGCAGGCGTTCCCATTCATTCATACGCTACATCTCCATTTCATTTATGATTTCTTCTTCTGTTTCATCAATTTCCGCTGTGCCGTCAATTTCTATCTGCATGGGAATCAATATCTTCAGCAGTTCTTCCCGGTATTCCATATCGGCAATCCGGTCAATGTAGATGCCAAAAGTGGAGAGAAAAGGGATTCCGTCCTTTGTGGTAATCAACAAGTCGCTGTACTGACCATGTGTGCAGATAAAATTTGCCACCTCCTGCATACTGCGAAGTCTTGTCCTGCCTGCAAGAGAATGTCCGATTAACAGCGGATATTTTTCCGATACATCCATATTTCACATCCCTCCCATCGCCATGGATTCTTCCTCATCTGTATCGATGATATCTTCAAGGCTGTGTCCGCATTCCATGTAGACATAGCCGCCGTCTGCAAGGAACTCTCCGGAATGTTCCCGATGGATTTCCTCACCGTACTGGTCATAATCAAAGTAGTCCTCCAACTCCATGCTGAGCTGCAGTTCGTCATGGTTTTCTATCCACCATCTGCCGAGGTCTTCATAATCCTCAACCTCTTTGGCGTATCCAAAAGCGCCCAGATTTTCAGCCAGCGCCGCAATGGATTTGGCGTCGCTCACATCTGCGTATTCCATCACCGCAGACAGCTTTTGCAGGCTCTGTATATCTGCGAATTCGTTGACTGCCCGTGCAAGATGATTTACCTCGTAGATGCCTTCGCTGCCAAGAACAGATTTGAATAAGTCAAACATCTTTTTATGGTCGGTGCTGAAATCCGAGAGGATAATGGAACAGCTATCCGGTGACTCAGCACCGAGCCGTTTTAATGCTTTGTCGATGGCCATATCACTATCGGGGAGATAGACATACTCGGTGCTGCCTTCATATTCCATTTCACCCATCAGCAGGCGCTGGTCATATAAATAAGGCGGGAAGGTTTTCCCATTGTAGGGTTCTTCAAACGGTCTGCTACGGTCGGGGAACAGCAGACCGTGTTCCGTGAATACGCCTGTGCCGGATTGGAGCAGCTCCCGTCCGATGACTGCATATTTGGGATCGTCCTCATCATGTGCTGGAACACAGCCATCTCTGTTCAGCAGATACTCTCTGCCGACCTTGCCCATATTGCTGACATCCCGAATCAAGGTGTATTTGTCGAGGTTAAAGGACAGGTTGATAAAATCCTTCAGTTCCGTAAAATGCTCCAGCTTCAGCGCTTCATAGAATTGGATTTCCTCATCTCCAAAGAAGCTGTCCATCCTCTTAGCCAGATAGTTCAGTTCGTCCAGATTCACGAATCGGTCTTTCAGACAGGACAGTTCCTCCGGCTCGACGATTTCCGATACAAACAGCGTTGTATTATTCGGATCGTCTGCGTGAAGTTCCATGAGCTTGGAATAGAGGTAAATATCCGAGCATGGGAAATCAATGTCTGCACAGTTGTCATTGTATCGTACCGTTGCCGTAATCATGTTCATTTACTTCCTCCTGTAAAATGAATTGCACCCAGTCCGAATCTGCGGACTGCCATGCCGTTGCAGATAAGACCGAATATCTTTGGCGGTACCAGCGTGGTATCCGCAAGGTCGCTGATGGTGAGGCAGTCTGTGCCGAGGTACAAATCCTTTGCCGCACAAAACAGCGTATAGCTGTTTTCATTCAGACCATGCAGGCGGATTTCCGCAAAGCAGATGACATTGCCCACCACGCATTGTCTGACCGACTGCCACAGCGTAAAATCCGCAGTCAGAAGATAGAGGGCAGACATGAGTGCATAATCTTTTCTGTTTTTCTTTCTGAGTGTGAGTTCAAACACCACACGGTGTTTTTCGTTTCTGTAATCCATAGGGTTCATCTCGTTTTCTTTGATATATTGTCTGAGCCGACTTTGAAACGGCGGATAGGCAACAGGGGACAGCGTTTCGGTCAGCACTTCCTTCGCTGTGGCTGTTCCTGCCTCAATTCGTTCCATACAGTCTTTGTTTAACTGTTCGTCTCTTTGGATGATTAAAATGCCGTGTCCTTTTGGCGGGAAATTGGGGACGCACTGCATAAACTGTTCCAATTCCCGCAATTGTCTGTTCATAATAAAAAGCATAGGTTCATCGTTCCTTTCGTCAAAATGCAAAAAGCCCCCGGCTTTTGTTTTTTCTCCTTACAAAAGCCGGGGCATGAGAAATAAGCAAATTCACATATTCATTTGTGGAGTATCGTCCTGCTCGGCAGTACCTTCGACAAACTGCATATCCGGGAAGAAGTATTCGGCTCGCTGACTCATACTTTCCATTGTTTCATAGTCCGGCAGGAGTGTAGTTATAACAACGGCGTCTAAAATCTTTTTACCGTCAACCTTGCGGAACAGTTCTTGGTAGTCGCCCCAATAACCATCTTGTTGCCTTTGAATTCTTCAAAATACTGCGGATCACCAAACATGATTCTTAGTGGCAGCTTTGATTTGTAAATTTCTTTCATCTGATTTTCCTCCATAAAAAAAGAGCATGGGTTCTTTCCATACTCATTCTGATGCATACTGACTTTTTAATTTTTCCTTAGCAGGAACCGTCTGCTGTGTAAAGGGTACGGAGTAGTATTTTGCTTCGCAAAATCTCCACTCCCGGCTATGCCGCCCTTGACACAACAGCCTGTTCCTGCTCTTTGGCAATTAAGCCGATTAAGCCTAAAAAGGCTTAATCGCCTCTTTATAACGGAAATAAAAAAGCGGCCATCTCTATGACCGTTCATCCCCTTACTCTATACACACTTTTATCTTTCTTTTGTGTATGCAGTTACTCCCATCTCTTTTTCTATACTTGATACACAGAAAACACACCCCAAAGGGTTACTACAGTTTACGTCCAGAATAAGTATTTTGGGGTCGCAGAGTATAGCCCGCGCTATGGCTATTCTCTGTCTTTCCCCGCCCGAAAGATTATGACCGTTTTCTCCCACCTTAGTATCATATCCATCTGGGAATTTTATAACAAAATCATGCGCGTTAGCCAGCTTAGCCGCCCTTATTACTTCCTCATATCCCGCCTCAGGCTTGGAATATCTTATATTATCCAGCACGCTGCCCGAAAAAAGGAACGGCTCCTGCAATACTACGCCTACCTGCCTATGCAAACATTCCTTGTCATAATTTCTTATATCTATTCCGTCAATATCTATTTCCCCAGCGTCCACGTCGTACATACGCATAATAAGATTTATAAGAGTAGATTTACCCGTGCCCGAAGCTCCTACAAGTCCTATCATCTCTCCTGGCTTAATTTCAAGGCTTATTCCTTCCAGCACGCTTTCATAAGCGTTATATCCAAAATATACGTCCCTGATGCTTACTCTGCCTTCAATCTGCCTGACTACCGCGTTTTCACGGCTGGTTATAGTTTCCTCCTCATCCAGCACGCTGTAGATTCGGTCTATGGATATTAGTGTGCTTATAACCATCCTGGGCATATTGCCCAGCCAGCGCATGCAGCCGTAAAGCGCAGCGCTGTAAAAGGTAAACATGGTTATTTCGCCCATTGTAAAACCGCCGTTAAGCACATTTATTCCGCCGTAAAGTATAACCAGAACGGTAGACAATCCGAAAATGAGCTCGAAAATAGGGTTAAGCGTCGCCCAAAGCTTCTCAGCGCGCTGAGTAATATGCGCAACCTTTGCGTTTCCAGCCGCAAATTTTAAGGTTTCCCTTTCCTCTGTTCCAAATGCCTTAACCACCCTTATTCCCGAAAGCACGTCCTGAAGCTGGCTGTTTACTTCGTCGCTGGCTATCCACTGCTTATGAAATATTTTAAATATGCGCCTGAAATAAGCGGTAAAAAGTATTATTGCAGGCATCAGCGCCAAAATCATAAGAGAAAGCCGCCAGTCCAAAATAAACATAACTATTATGCTGCCCAGCATTGTCAAAATCTGATTAAACATCTGAGCAAATGTATTTTCCATAAAGCGTCTTATCTGCTGCGTATCCTGCGTCATCCTGTTCATTAAAGCGCCCGGCCGTTCGCCCGAAATATAGCCTATGGACAGAGCCTGTATCTTTTCATAAAGCCTTCTGCGCATATCCATGCTTATGCTGGTGCCCAAGCGGGCGCTGAGATAATTGCGCAGGACGTAGCAAACTATCACCATAGCAGTTAGGATTATCATGATAAAAATATATTTATATGCCTCGGCAAGCGGGCCGTTCACCATTATAACCTCGTCTACCAGTCCCTTTTCAGCAAAGCGCGCCCCCACATTTATACCGGTTATCACAAGCATTATAATGGAAACCAGCGTTAAATCCATAATGTGAGGCTTAGCCATAGATAAAACCCGCCTGAAGGTTCGCCCTCGCCCCTCGCAATGAGCGCAATAATTTGCACCGTGCATACCGCGCCCGCATTTAGGGCATACTCTTTCTCTTTCCCTACTGGTTATAATCCGCTCGTCGCCCTTAATAAACAGACTTGCTCCACGCGCAATATAGGAAAATTTCAGCGCGTTTACCGTTCTGAAGCGGGCTAAAAGCTTTTCCTGCCCATTAATATAACCCACAAGCACCGCGTTATTTATCAGCATTTGGCATTCTATCCGCTCAAACTGCTTCAAAGAATAAACCCTTTCAATTCCCGGCCCGGTCACAGCCAGCCTGCTGCGGCTCACGCTTACAAACGCATTCTTTATAATTTCACCGTTAGGCGAAAGATCAAAAGGAGCGCAATAGCATATTTTTTCTCCTTCAAGCAGCCTGTTGATAAGTTCGCGCTGTTCCGCAGGCGGCTGCACGCATAAATTCATAAATATACTCTCCTATAAATATATATCAAGCATTTTTAATTCGGACGCGCTTAATTTGCCTATATCCTTTATTTCAAAGCGATTATCGTCCACATCCTTAATAATCATCCTAATCTCCGAAAGGGATACCGCCGTGCCCGCGCTCATATTTGTCGTAAAGCGGCATTCGCCGCGGTCGGTAGTAACATCCCAATAGGAATAGCCGTATTCCTCGCGTATGCTATGTATTCTTATTATCTCGGGCATAAAATATCTTAATTCCAGTTGTTCCTCTATCAGGCTGCGGTATTTTTCAGGCATTTCGGCCAGCGTTTTAATAATCCCTACCTCCCTGCTCTCATTGCCGTTGCCCGACCTTATAGAAATATATTTTTCCGGGTCGGTAAAAGGAAAAGCCCTATAAGGCTGAACGCGCGAATAATATTCCCCGTTAAAGCGCATGGCTAAAAACCCGCCCGATGTCCGTTCAAATACGGCGTTATCGCCCGTTATATAATTTATGGTAAACATTTCGTCCACAGCCTTAAGCTGGCCTTGAATTATATCATTCTTTTCTTCCATGCTTATTCTCCTATCCCTCTTAATGCGAGCGCCTTGCTTTGAAGCTGCAAAAGCTTATAATACGTGCCTCTTCTGCGAGCCAGCTCCACATGCGTGCCCTGCTCGGTTACCCGCCCGTTTTCTATAACTATTAAATTGTCGGCATTGCGTAGTGTGGAAAGCCGGTGCGCTATGGCTATGGTAGTGCGCCCCTTTACCAAGGCGTCTATAGCGGCCTGAATCCTGCGCTCAGTCTGCGTATCCAAACTCGCGGTAGCCTCGTCCAGAATCAAAATTTTCGGGTTGGCCAAAATAGCGCGCGCAATGGAAATGCGTTGTCTCTCTCCGCCCGAAAGACTGCGTCCCCCTCCGCCTATAACGGTATTATAGCCGTCTGGCAGCTTCATGATAAAATCGTGCGCGCTACCCGCTACAGCCGCCTCTATTATCTGCTCCGGAGCAGCCCCGGGACAGGCGTAAGCTATGTTTTCCGCTACTGTGCCGCGAAAAATATACGTCTCCTGAGAAACTAGGGCAATGGTTTTATGAAGCTGTTCAAAGGAAAGCTCCTTAACGTTCACTCCGTCTAAAAGCACCTCGCCCTCCTGCGCGTCGTAAAGGCGGGAAATAAGATTAACAATGGTGCTCTTGCCGGCGCCCGAATGTCCTACAATTCCAAGCATGCGGCCCGGGCTGGCTTTAAAGCTGACGTCGCTTAAGACCGGCTTGTTAGGCTCATAGCTGAAGCTGACGTTTTTAAGCTCTACCTCTCCTTTAACCTCAGGCAGACGCTTAGGCTGGGCGCTCTGAACCACCTCGGGCGAAGCGTCCAATATTTCAAATATACGCTGAGCGCTGTTCATGCTCGCGGCCCACCAGCGGAATATATATGAAAAGAAGTCCAGCCGCTCGGCCAGGGAGGTAACATAGCTTATAAACGTTACCAGTACGCCGTAATCAATTAAAGGGCTGTCTCCCAGCACCATGCCCAAAAGCCATACCGAAACTATAGCGAACTGCTCCACTCCGGCATATACCATATAAAACAGGTTGTCGTAATTTACCAAATCCATCTCGGCCCTGCGCACCCTTTTGCTCACTCTGTAAAAGCGTTGGTTTTCCGCCTGCTCCCGCCCAAAGGCTTTTACCACCCTGGCCCCCGTAAGGTTATCGTTCATAAGCGAATAAAGCGCCCGTCTGCTTCTATGCCGTCTGCCGTTATATCTCCATAATACCGGCTGCATTTTAAAACTTATAAAAAACAGCAGGGGCAAGGTCATAACCGAAAGCAAAGTAAGTCTCACGCTCATTGAAAGCATTATAGCTATGCTGGAGATTATAAAAAGCATATTTGTAAACATATAAGGCAGGCCGTCTATAAAAAAGCTCATGACCTCGTTTGCGTCCTCGCTTATCCTGGTCATTAAGGCGCCCGTCTGTCTCTTGGCAAAAAACCCGACCGAAAGACGCTGCACGGAATTATACAGCCCTGTTTTTATGTCATATACCGCAAGGGGTACTATGTGCCCGACTATCCTGCCTTTTATAATAGTAAAGCCCGCCTGAAGAATGCGCGAAAGCAATATCGTTAGAGAAATAATCACCACCGCCAAAACAAACGCGCCCGCAGGCAGCCCAAGGGATGACAGCGTCTCCTCGTTCCGGCTCACTATATCATAAAACACCGTACCGCTTAAAAGAGGCACGAACAGATTCATAACCGTTTCCAGCACCACGCAGATAAAAAACAGAGCTATACGCAGCTTATACGGCTTAAAGTAACCCAGCATGCGCAGAAACAGAGATTTTTTATCCATGCAGCGGGGACATACGGCCCTATCCGTCTCTGGATAAAGCATGCCGCATTTAGGGCAGCGTCTTTCCATTTCCGCTTCCTTAATATCTTCTGAATTCAGCTCCTCTTTTTTTATAAGCTTATCCACAATATGCTTAAAGCGCATATTCTCCCGCATATATCCGCCCGAAAAGGCGCAGACAAAGCTCTCCAGGCCGCCCGAACGCAATATAATTTCCCCGCCCGAAAGCCTGTTCTCCATTTTTAGTTCCTCTACGCTTTCATAAGGAAATTTTAAATATTTTTCCAGAGTGCGCTCCGCCTCTTTCTGCTGCATAAAGCGGCCTCTTCTCTTCTTTGGGTCAAAGTAACCGCCGAAAACGCGTACTGACGGCGCGCAATGCATATAAAGGATATGCAAAGCCTCCTTATCAGCCAGAATATATGTATCCTTAAAGCCGTACTGTGCGTTAAGATCTCCCCGTCCAAAGGCTATTATGCCGCCAACGTCTATTCCCTGCTCCGCAGCAATGCGCTTTATATAGCCCGGAAGAGAATTTTTTTCAATACCGCCCATTATTTAAATGCTTCTCCTTAAACGCAATAGAATATTCAAAAATTATTGTGAAGCGCGCTCCTCGTTAAAGCCATTTTAATTATGGCCTTTATAGGAGAATGCCAAAATGCACGCAGAAGTAAAGCATATTTTCTCCTCCTGCGCTCCTTCCGCATAAAATTGCCCGTAAGTCGTATTATACAATGGCCAAAATAAAAAATCAATACTCCAAATGACATTAATTGCAGAAATAGCTTCAGTCATGGCTCTCGGTCTACTCGGAGTTCCGCTTTATCCTGCAAAAATATTTTTCACTCCCTGAGCCGCCCGGCTCCATCCAAGCATAAGCGGCATAAATTAATGCAGTTTATTAAATCTATGGCCAGCATCTTAATTATGCGCGCAAAAAATGCGCCAAAATTATATTTTGATTGACAGCGGCGGCGCTTTAGAGTATTATATTAAAGTGTTTTTTACGGCGTATTACAGCATGAATAAGTGCCGGCCGTTATATATGGAATACAACCTATAAAAAGCTCAGGGTGTTTCATGTGCGGCGACGCATATGGATAAAACACTCTTTTTTAATGATTTTATCAACAGGCGGCGGATATAATGAGTTATCAATCAAAACTGAATCTGCGGGAAACCGAAACCGCAATAAAGGCGCTTAAGGATTTCTTTGAAAGGGCTTTATCTCTCAAATTAAAGCTTCAAAGGGTTTCAGCGCCTCTTTTTTTGTAGCCCGAAACAGGCCTTAACGATAATCTAAACGGCTGCGAGCGCCCCGTATCCTTTGATATAAAGGAAACCGGCTGCGTTGCGGAAATCGTGCATTCACTAGCCAAATGGAAGAGATACGCGCTGGCCAGGTATCAATTTGAACCCGGAGAGGGCTTATATACCGATATGAACGCGATCCGCCGCGACGAGGATACCGATAATATCCACTCCATCTACGTGGACCAGTGGGACTGGGAGAAGATTATTTCCAAAGAGGACAGAACCCGCGAATACCTGGAGCAGGTGGTGAAAGCCA
>ERZ857969.490-NODE-490-length-65891-cov-12.079136_pt1 | contig 65891 bp, 50 predicted proteins | sample MGYA00519864_ERZ857969 | MGnify/ENA primary metagenome ERZ857969 (study PRJEB31778, sample SAMEA3449382) | human gut metagenome | biome: human gut; feature: human-associated habitat; material: faeces | place: United Kingdom | collected 2010/2012 ...
AATTTAAACAAATTATTAATCAGAATTCTGTTGCATTTGCAAGTTGAATTCAGCATACATATAGTACAACGTCAAGTCAGAAAAAAATTATGGATATAGAAACACTCCGTCAATATTGTTTAAGTAAGCCTGCCGTAACCGAATGTTTCCCTTTCGACGAAAGCACCCTTGTTTTTAAAGTAGTAGACCGCATGTTCCTGCTGGTCGATCTGGAACATCCTGACCATGCGTGCATGAAATGTGCCCCGGATTATGCCATCGAACTGCGTGAACGCTATCAGGGTATTGAAGGAGCCTATCATTTCAATAAGAAATACTGGAATCAGGTGGCACTGCAAAGTGACGTACCCGACCAACTTTTCTGTAAACTGATCGACCATTCGTATGATGAAGTCGTCAGGAAGTTTACGAAAAAACAACGGGACGTTTTGGAAAAAACATCACCACGTTCTACTGAAAACGTGGGCACGTTTCCGGCCGATTATCCGGAACCGATATTTCTGAGTGAAACAAATTCTACAAACAGTTACTTGGATGAATTGTGTAACAAAACTTCGGTGGCCGAACTGACGAGCGTATATACCGACTTTCAGACTGCCGGCCGCGGGCAGAGAGGCAACAGTTGGGAATCGGAAGCGAGAGCCAACTTACTCTTCAGCTTCGTACTTTATCCCGACTTTCTGGAAGCACGGAAACAATTCCTGCTTTCCCAGATTACAGCTCTTGCCCTACAAGAGCTCTTATCGCAATACACCGACGAGATCCGTATCAAATGGCCCAACGATATTTACTGGAAAGACAAGAAAATCTGCGGCACTCTGATAGAAAATGACCTGACCGGCGTACATATCAGCCGTTCCATCTCGGGCACAGGTGTCAATCTGAATCAGGAAAGTTTCCTGAGTGACGCTCCCAATCCGGTTTCACTCTTTCAAATTACTGGACGACGCTACGACCGCAAAGAAATATTATGTGACTTCATGGAACGTGTAGCTCAGTATTATACCCTCTTGAAAGACGGAGAAACCGAACTGATAGCCTCACGCTATCAGGCTGTACTCTATCGCAAGGAGGGCTTTCATGCCTACAAGGATAAAGACGGAAGTTTCCGTGCCCGTATCTGTGGAATTGAACCATCGGGAGCCTTGATTCTGGAAGATGAGAGCGGAAAGAGAAGAGAATATATGTTTAAAGAAGTGTCTTTCGAATTATAATCCTAAGCATGTCACCTACCAGCCAACGAATACTGCACATAGCTATACCTTCTATTATCTCTAACATAACGGTTCCCTTGCTGGGACTGATAGACGTTACCATTGTAGGACATCTCGGTTCGGCTTCGTACATTGGAGCCATCGCCGTAGGAGGTATGCTTTTCAATATGATTTACTGGATATTCGGCTTCCTGCGTATGGGTACAAGTGGGCTAACGGCGCAAGCCTACGGTGCTCACGACCTTCAGGAAGTAACCCGTATCTTGCTGCGATCGGTCGGTATCAGCCTGATGCTGGCACTGGCGTTACTTGTACTACAATATCCCATACGACTCATCGCTTTCGAACTGATAGATACCAGTGACGAAGTACAACAGCTTGCCACCTTGTATTTCCATATTTGTATTTGGGGAGCTCCTGCCACACTTGGCCTATATGGCTTCTCGGGATGGTTCATCGGTATGCAAAACTCACGCTTCCCGATGTTTATCGCCATTACACAGAATATCGTAAACATAGCAGCCAGTCTGCTTTTCGTCTTTGTTTTTGGTATGAAGGTGGAAGGAGTTGCCTTAGGTACGCTGATAGCTCAGTATGCAGGACTTTTCATGGCGTACTTGCTCTGGCTGCGTTACTATAGGCCTTTGCGGAAATACATTAGCTGGAAGAAACTTTTTACTCGCAACGCCATGAAACGCCTGTTTCAGGTAAACCGGGACATCTTCCTCCGAACCTTGTGTCTAGTTGCCGTTACCGTGTTCTTTACTTCTACCGGAGCCGCCTACGGAGATGTAGTTCTGGCTGTCAACACCCTGCTCATGCAATTGTTTACACTCTTCTCTTATATCATGGATGGATTTGCCTATGCAGGAGAAGCGCTGACCGGCAAATACATCGGAGCGGGAAACAAACAGGAACTCCACCGTACCATCCGGCATTTGTTCGGTTGGGGAATCGCCTTGTCGATTGCTTTTACGTTGCTCTATGGAATAGGAGGACAAGGATTTTTAGGACTGTTGACGAATGACCAGTCGGTTATTGTTGCTTCGGGCGATTATTTTTACTGGGTACTTGCCATTCCGCTTGCCGGATTTTCAGCTTTCCTGCTGGACGGTATCTGCATCGGAACCACTTCCACCAACATCATGCTAAAAGCAATGGTGGTAGCTGCCGGAAGTTTCTTCCTGATTTATTACGGACTACACCATACGCTTCACAACCATGCGCTGTGGTTAGGCTTTATCGTTTATCTGGCACTGCGAGGCATCGTTCAGGCCTGGCTGCTCAACTCTTCGAGCCTACGAACAGCCAAGTGATGTTTCTTCTCGGCAGCTTTCCGATACCAGTACAACGCTTTTTCCCTGTCCGGTGCGCCAATCCATCCTTCTTCATAGGCTTGTCCGATGCGATAAAGGGCATAGATATCTTCCGACTTTTTATATGCTTCGAAAGCCTGAGGGAGGGATACGGGTAAGGTTCCACAGCCTTTCCGATACAAATCACCCAAATTCGTAGGAGCGTATAAATGATCTCCCTGAAGGTAAGCCTGCTTGAACCAGTACTCAGCTTTCTGTCCGTCACGTTCCACACCGATACCTTCCTGATAGATAGTTCCTAAATCGTTCAGCACGACTCCCGCTACATCCGCTCCAGCCCGATAACTTTCACCGAGAGCCACCAGCATTTCTGTATCTTCACGCGAATAACTTTCCCAAGTTTCGGCCCCGTCTATCTGCCAGGACTTAACTCGTCCAATGGAAACATGCTGAGGTACATCGACTTCTGTCTCCATTTCTTCCCGCCGACGATCTTCTTCCAGCTCGGCATCGGTAGCCTGGGGAAGCAGACCTTTCCGCATGATATACTGCACATAGCCATAAATGCGTGGCGTGGAAGAATGAAGATTTACCCCATATTGCGCCAGTAATGCCAACGATAAATAAGGGGTTCCTTCCAATGGAAGCCCCACATAGTAACGTGGAAACACAGACAATGCCGATTTCAGCATTGCTATTTCTTCTCCAATGGCATCTTCAATCCATGCTTCATCGTATATTCGATACACTGTTTGCCCCGCCTCATCGGGAAATGTCAATGTGGTATGATTGAGGTGTTGGCTTAAACAATCCAGCAGGTAGGGAAAAAACTTATAATCGCTATAAGAGGCCAGCCCGTCTATCATAACTTCATATTCATCCGGCCCCTCTGCTATGACAAACATGGTTGTTGAGATTTCCGGACGAGTGAAATAATAATAGCTGCGTTCTCCGTCGTAACCTTCAAATTCAAATTGGAAAGGAACATCCAGTTCACGCAAGAACGTATCCAAATCTAACTTGGCCGATGAATGTATGCATACCGATCTCATGCTTCCTCTTCCTCCTCCGTACCGTCCAACAGATATTCTTTGCGGAACATGTCAAGGAACAACAGGAATAATGACACCAGCAAAGGTCCAAAAATAATTCCCATAAATCCAAAAATCGGCAGTCCGGCCACAACACCAAAAATTGTAATCAATGGATGAATATTGGCCATTTTCTTCTGAAGAATGAAACGAATCAGGTTATCACACTGAGAGATAATAATACCTCCATATCCTAGCAGGATAAGCGCATTTACCCATTCACCCATGATCAGGAAGTAAACAGATACCGGAACCCAAATCAAAGCCGTGCCTACCAGCGGAATGATTGAAGCAAATGCCGTAAGCAATGCAGTCAAATACGGATTGGGAGCATCGCACAGCCAGTATCCTCCCAAAGAAATAACACCTTGTATAACAGCCAGCAACGGAATACCGATGGCATTCGAGCGCACCATCAACTGGATTTTATTAAGAACTTCACGCTTGTTACTTTCGGTAAAGGGCATAATGGTCGATACATAATGTTCCATTTTCTTGCCTTCCCACAACATAAAGAACAAGAGCATAATGGCTACAGCCAGATTAACAACTAAATCGCTTACCCCACTCATGATCTTTTGGCCGATGGAAGATGCCTGGGACACCATAAACGATAAACTTTGTTCTGACAGCAAGTCGAATCCAGTCCGTTCCTCAATGATATCGATAGCCTGACGTGCGGGCTGAATGATTGACTGGGTATCAAAATGCATTCCCGAAATCTGACTTACAATAGCCCAACTGAACAACGATAGAGGAATCAAAATAAAGAGTGTTACTCCTATTGTAATAATCCAGACTGCCAGAAGCGGTTTTATCTTGCTCTGAAGCCAGTTCGAAAAATTACGCAACAACAGATATAAGGTAAACCCTCCTAATATGCCGTTCATGAACGGCTGTGCCTGACGAAACAACAAAATTCCCAATCCGATGATAAAAATAATGAGAGAATATTTCCAATATTGTTCTTTCATACTACAAATTTTCCTTTTTAGTCACAATAAATAACTGTACCACTTGGGGGCAAAGTTACGGAAATATACTTATCAACAAGCTATTTATCGTTTTAATATCATAAAAAAGTCGTTTATAGTCATCTGTTCATGTTTTCAACACAAAACAAACGTTCCATAAACGACTCCGACATTTACTAAATTCATCATTCAGTGCAATGTCTCTCATATTACCTAAAAAACTCCCAATACCTACGTATGCTTTACCGGACTATTCGATACCGATTTCATCTACAAAGATGAATGCAGGTCGGCCACTTCCCCAATGCCATGCGGGAATCTTATATTCCGGTTTAGCGATCACCTTAACATAACGAGCATTTATAGAATTGAACTCTACTTCGTGAGTATAAATACCATTTTTGTCCTTAGAAGTGACAGGAGGAAAGTCAACCGTTTTCAACTCCTTATAAATTTTACCATCATCGGATGCCAATACCGAAATGCTTCTTACGTCTAAGATTTCTTCTCCAATTTCCACATAAGTCCGTACCCATGCTTTATGAATGGAAGTCTCCTGCTTTAAATCGACTACCGCCTCCATATCATTCTTATAAAACGCAATCCACCGTCCTGTTCTGTAATTGGGTGTTCCACTTAAACCATCTACCAATGTATATTCACCATTGAATTTATATTTCTCATTGATCGGCTGCAATAATGTCAAAGGCTTGGCAGTAGCTTTATTGAAATCGATTTTTTCTGTAAGAACATCACTCTTTTTATTATTACGGATAGTGATAGCTTTCAAAACACAACTTTCTTTCAACGAAAGTGTATCACCATACAACTGGGACTTTTCCGTAGGTTCACTACCGTCGAGCGTATAATAAATCGGTGAATTTCCGATAGCAGACAACACCACCTTAATTGAATTATTTACATAATCTGTAATATATTCCGCCTTAACATTAAAAACATGCTTAGCATAATTATATCCTTCCCGATCATAAATTGAAATCAATTGCGGCAAACGTTGCAGGAAGTTATCGTAATTCTTTTTATCGGGCATCGTCCATTGGACTTCCGACAAGGCAGCCAGACGAGGTAATTCCATATACTCCAACTGGCTAAAAGTGGGAACATATTCTGTCCATAAATTAGCTTGAACTCCGATGATATGAGTAGCCTCATCAGCAGTCAGACTCGGATCAATCGGTTCATAGCTATATACTCGTTCTACAGACACATATCCACCGATAGCCAACGGTTCCTTTTCAGTATCCATCGTCTGATAATAATCGAAATATAAATGAGAAGCTGGAGTCATGATAGCATCATTTCCCATCTTTGCAGCTTCAATGCCTCCTTCCTTGCCTCGCCATGACATAACTGTAGCTGTAGGACTCAATCCTCCTTCCAGGATTTCTTCCCATCCTATCATCTTTCGTCCCTTTCCTTTCAAGAACTTCTCTGCATAATCAATAATGTAAGCTTGCAGTTTCTGCTCAGCAGTATGCTTATCGTCTGCCTTGATGCCCAAAGCTTTAATGCGAGCCTGACATTTCGGACACTTTTGCCAACGGACTTTCGGACATTCATCACCACCTACATGAATATATTCGGAAGGAAAGATTTCAACGATTTCACCCAATACATCTTCGATAAATTTTAGAGTTTCATCGTTACCGGCACACAACACATCATCGGAAACACCCCATTGCTTCCAGACTTCATACGGCCCGCCTGTACAACCTAAATAAGGATAAGCAGCCAATGCAGCCTGCATGTGTCCGGGCAAATCAATTTCGGGAATAATTGTAATGAAGTGATCCTGGGCATATTTTACAATTTCACGAGCCTCATCCTGAGTATAGAACCCTCCATAGGGCACATGATCGTATTCTCCAGAATTACGACCCGCCACCGTTTCCGCACGTTTAGAACCAATCGTTGTAAGTTCCGGACGTTTCTTTATTTCAATTCTCCAACCCTGATCGTCTGTAAGATGCCAGTGAAAACGGTTGATATTATGCAAGGCAAGCATATCGATAAAACGCTTGATAGAATCTGCCGGGAAGAAATGACGTGAAACATCCAGATGTACCCCACGATAAGAGAAACGAGGGTAATCATTGATTTCAACCGCAGGAAAAGCCACATCTGCATGTCCGGCTTCAGCCATCGACTTACGCAATGTCTGAATACCATAAAAGACTCCGGCAGCAGAAGCACCTTGTACACGAATCAAATGCTTTTCAACTTCAAGATGATAAGCCTCTTTATTTTTATTATCCAGCCCCGTAGACAAAATAATGGCATTCCTATCGACGGACTTATCTGTCACTTCTAACTCCTTCCCCGTCTGTTCTTTGATATATCCAGCTAAAAATTCAGCATTACGTTTCATCGTATCATCACCAGCTGGATATACAATAACGGTATTGTTGTTCAAAACAAAATCACCAACAGCAGTAGTTTGTATTTCTTGCGGCAACGGAATGACATCAAAATTAGCCTGATCTTTTATAGCCGACGAACAAGAGAAGAGTCCTCCACACAAAAGAAGCAATCCTAAAAAGTACAGGTTTTTCATTAAAAGATGATTGATTAGTTAACAAAATAATTATTAGAATAAATACACTATTTCTCCGAAATATTGGTATAGAGAACCTCAATCTTTGAAGTACTACATCAACACTTCGATAGAAACATTCTATAGAAAATAAAAAAACAACCGATATATGATTATCGGTTGTTCTTATTTAATCAACAAAATAATCTTTTATTGATACATATACACTGAGAATCTCGTAATATCAACACGACCAGGAACATCAATCATCTGATATTTCAAGAAACGAGTGTTTACTCTCTGATTAAACTTAATGGTTTGCAGATAACTACTTGTTTCGAACACTCCTATTGACTTCCAACTACTTCCATTGTCTGAAGTAAACAACTCTACTTTTGTTGGAGCATACATATTTGCCCAATGCTGAGTCTGTATACCTGATATAGTTTTTACAGATTTAAAATCAACAGTCAACCAGAAAGGAACTCCATTAGTAGCCACATCATTACTTCCCGTTCCTGCCACAGTATTAGCTCCTGGGTTTTCTACTCCGTCCATAAAAGTAAATATCCATTCTTTCGGTGTAGTAACCAATACATCCTGTTTTGGTTTCTCCGCTGCTTTCTTCACTGTAAATGCAAATCCTTTATTAAAGTCACTAACAGTAACTCCTTGAGCATTCGAATTAATAGATTTCATGTTAATTTTAAGAAAGTATTCAGCAGCCGCTTTTACATTAATCAACTCAGACCAGTCAGTAATACTCAAAGTTATAGGTTCCGACTGTTTTTGTCCAGCTTTTATTACGGCTTTTTGTGAACTCAAAGCAATTTTATTCGCACTAATAGGAAGATCCGTAGTTACTTCAATATCTACAGCTATATCTTGATCTACCGGTTTTGATGCAACAGCTATAAACTGGAAGTCTACCTTACCTTCTATTCCTATACCTTCCGAATGGGTCAAATTAAACTCAGTAGTAAGAGGTTTCAAATAATCAACAGGAAGCAAGGAGATATAACTTAGATTCCATTCATTAATTGTTTCATCGTCGTCACTACACGATGTAAAAGGAATGACTCCCCCTATCAGGGCGGCCATTAATATATAATGAAAAAACTTTTTCATACTATTAGTCTTTATTTCATTCACCTCTCTGTCTGTCAGAGAGGTGAATTATTATTAAAAATATTTATTTCCAAGGAGTTGCCGTTTCAGTAGACAAGATACCTTCTACCCAAGTAACCTTTTGTTTAGTTTCCAAAGTATGTCCTTTACCTGTCGCATCTTCGAATACAGTGTAAGTACCATCACTTCTTTCTTCTGTTTTGCCTTCATTCATACGCCAATATGCTTCCAATCCGGTAGACTTTGGACTCACCTGTGTCATACTGTTCTGAATCTGAGCTGCATTACGAGCTACAGACCAAATACGTATCTGGCTTACCAAAATGTTACAACCATTCCACCAACCTGACTGATTTCCATCTCCATCAGTAAACCAGTTAACACCTTTGAATGTCAAACAAGGAGTAGCACACTCCAACTTACCACTTTCAATACCATTTACATAAATTCGGTAAGTAGTTCCATCGAAAGTCATAGCTATATGTTGCCATTTATTGGTTTCAAAATGATTAGCAGGGTTAACATACATACCCTCATGAAGCTGAATCTGAACCAACGAGTGGGCAGGATGATCACTATTAGCAGACTGAGGATCTTCAAAACGCAATAATATATAGTGACCGGAGCCGTCATTAGTTGAAAATACAGCACGGTTACGATTATTTGTATTACTAATTTGGAAACGTGCTTCTACAGTATACTGCGCATAAGTTTCAGGAGCAGAGATATACTCTGGTGAATATAACTTAGCACCTCCACCAAACTGAGGAGCAGAGAACTGAATAATATTTTCTGCTAAAATAACATAAGTTCCTGTATTAGGCATAACAGGGTAGTTACCATCCTTCGAAACCAGTCTGACAGGCAATGCATAAGCTTCTCCTGAATCTACCATTTCCTTGGTAAAGGCTTTCAAAGTTATTGTTGTTTCTTCAGCATTATATTCTCCAGATTTAATAACAATATCTTCGGGCAAAACATATTCACCTTCAGGAATGGTTACGTAACTTGTACCATTTTGTTTATTATATTCATCTAATATAGAAGAATCTACTACAAGCTTATAATGACTATCTATAGAAGCAGCATTACTCATATGAATATTGATCGTAGTAGTGGTTTCTCCAGTAGCCTGTACCGTTACTTTCGCACCTGCTCCATTAAGGGCTTCTTGTATATAAGCATGATTATCAAGAGCAGAATATTCTGCATCATCACATGCTGTAAATATTCCCACACCAGCTATCAATGCTGAGAAGAAAAATGTTTTTATATAATTCAGTTTCATAATCTAATTAATATTTAAGTAATGAATGTGAAGAAGGATTCATAATTTGAATGGCCTTGCGCATATTTTTACATTCTGGAGTAGTACCAAATTCTGCTTCTAAATGATAAACTCCTACACCGCCCTTATTGAAACCGTTTGTAGGTTTCCAACGAGCCATACCTTCCAATGACAACATAGAATTACCATAACGGTCTCTATATGAATAACCTCCATTCATTGCCGCATCTACAGCTTCAAAATTTTCTGTCATTATCGTCATATTAGTGACTCTTTCTTCACCAAGTTCTTTTCCAAAAGTTTCCATCAAGCCACAACGATATGCTCCAGGCCCTCCAAGAAGTCTACCATCTAAGTTAGAATCACTTCCAGGATTGTAAGCTTGAATTACAAAGTAGTCAAAATAGTGTCCAACTTGAGGTTGATCTGTAATACTTTGAGGCTCTCCATCAATCACCAATAATTTACCTGTCCCTGATTGTGGTCCCAAATATTTACTAAGTTCTTCAAGGAAAATTGCAAATCGTGAATTATTACCTGACATTACAAGATTACCTACATAAGGACCAGCATTGGGTTCATAATCAATATCAAATCCATCATAACCATAATAGTTAATTGTATCGGCTACTGCTCTTGCATATTTACGAATAGCAGCTTCCATAGCCTCCTGATTTGTTTCATCAAATCCCCAAAAAGCGTTAATCGCTTCACGATCACTTCCATATCCATTTTCTTCCCAGTTATCAGTAACATAAGAAGGAGTAAATCCATCTCCTACACTACCAATAATTTGGCAAACAACAACTTTTGTTCCTTTTACTTGCTGAACAAAAGCTAAATCTTTCTTCTGCTTTTCAGTCAAATTTTTACTGTTGTTCCATAAAGAAACAATATCCAAACTATCAGGAAGTCCAGCCAAAGAGTTTTTCATATAAGCTCCATCACCAGTCCATCCTCCATACCATCCAAAAGAAACTTGATGGTCACTCTGTTTATAGGCACGTAATGCAGCATAATATTCATCAGAAGTTACTTCTTCAGGAAACGACTTTGCTTCCATATCTGTCCAATCACTACAACCTACAAAAATGGAAGTCAGTAATGACAAACATAAGGTATATAATAAAGATATCTTTTTCATAAATATTCATTTAATGTTATTAGTTCTTTTTAGCCCACTTCAAATCGGTAGCCTCATTATCAGCGCCTCCCAATTCAGCAACTCCTTGATTATAATTTGTAGTGTTATTCTGTGCTTCTGTATATGGGAAACTTAAACGACGCATACCTCTTGTACTGCTGACACCACAATCTGAAAGGTTATCGATACATGGATACAGTTCCGGATATCCCGTACGGCGATATTCAGCCCATGCCTCCAAGCCTAACGGATAATTGGCAATCCATTTCTGAGTGATAATACGCTGGAAGTTCTTACCCGTAAGAGAATTGTCACTGTCATCCCATTTTACAGAAACTGTATTGGAAATAGTAGCCGCAGCTCTCTGTACATTATCACTGGCATGTGATACGGTAGGAGCTTTATCTATTGCCAAATACTCATCACCCGATACAGAGTATTGTTCCATTGAAAGACGTATACCTGTTTCATAATATTCTTTAGCCTTCTTATCTCCAACATTCCATCCTCTCAAAATACCTTCTGCACGCAGGAATGCTGTTTCGGCAGCACAGAATACCATCAACTTATCTGTTCCGGTAATAGCTGGTGTTGAAAATGCAGCAGCATCTCCTTTCGCAAAATTGCTGTCGCCCGTACGCATTCCAACATATTGATCTGTTTTGCCAGCCATAGTCGACTTATTGAAATACTTAGGCATACGTGGATCATTATAAGCATTCATATAGTCAACAATGTTTGCATTCACACGCAAATCACCCCAGCTGACAGCTGCCAACTGATATGGATTTGTCTGTGTTCCGCAATCCATCATCGCATTATCTACATTTGTTTCAATCAAACCAGCCGGATCAGAAACAGCCGCTTCTGCTGCCTCTTTCGCCATCTCAGGCCATGTATCGCTGATACGTATAGCCACACGCAAACGCATGGAGTTAGCCAATTTAGCCCATTTTGAATAATCACCATTGAACACAGGGTCATTCGAGCCTAAAGGAGCATAACCACTTGTACTTACATAATAGTTATACAATACACTTGCCGCATTTCCCAAATCTTCCAGAATATGCTTGTACACATCTTCTTGAGAATCGTAAGCTACATAGAAATTACCCTTCTTTACCTGACTGTAAGGCATAGGACCATAACAGTCGGTCACGCGTAACATTGTTATTGCACGAATCATGCAAGCAAATGCATAATAGTGTCCAGTAGAATTGGTTGCTTCCTGAATCTGGAAGAAGTTTCCATAGATTTTCTGGTAAGAAGTATTCCATGGACTAGCTGTCCAGGAATCACTAGGATTGAATGTTCCAAAGTTAGTACCACTCCATGTATTGGAACAACACAGATAGCCACCCAGCTGTCCTACCATCTGATCCATCATCTGAGAGTCATTCTGTTGAATATTGACAATAGTTTCAATCATTGACTTCATCAATGTGGAAGGATCAGCCTCGTGAATCTGATACTGATTAGTATTATATTCTTCAAACTTATCTGTACAGCCTCCAGCCAAAACCAATAAAGCTGCACCCAAGGTTATATTTTTCAAATAGTTTTTCATAATAGGAATCTCCTCAAAATTAGAATTGAACTTTTACATTAAAACCAATATTACGCAAACTTGGCTGCATAAAATAGTCCACATTCATATAATAGTTACTTGCGGTAGCTGCCGACAATTCAGGATCGAAAGGAGCTTTACAATAAATCATCCACAAGTTACGTCCTACAACACCCAAAGTAATATTGGCTACATTCTTAAACCATTTTTTAGGAAGAGTGTAATTCAAGCTCAATTCCTGCAAACGAACGTTTGTCGCACTATACAAATAGTAACGACCATATCCACCTTCACCGGTACCAATTGTCTGATAATATTTCTGTGCAGTAACCAGACCATTATTAATAGGAATGCCTCCATTGTCACGAGCTGTAGCAGAAGCTTCGGATACACCATAGTAATCCAAAATACCTTGCGTAGCAGAATAAGCCAAACCACCAACTCGAGCAGACAATACAACTCCTAAATCAATACCTTTATAAGTAAAGTGGTTAGTCCAACCCAAATTGAAGTCAGCATCCAAATCGCCTACCTTAGTCGGGGTTGAAGAAGAAGTCATCGACAGATTTCCGTTTTGGTCAACCTTGATATTACCGTTATTATCGCGAGTCAACTGGTTATATACATAAATATCTGTCATAGAGCCACCTTCAGTCAAGATAACACGAGGCGCTACGTTTTCCTTACCTAGCCAACCAACAGGCATGTTCTCCATTTGGATTTCTTCTCCTGTAACAGGATTCACACTACCACTTGCCAGACGAATAACCTTATTACGGTTCAATGTAAATGCTGCATTCGTAGACCAGCCAAATCCAGCCCATTCATCGTGGAAACCTAAACCTAATTCCACACCCTGGTTCTGTACATTACCAGCCTGAACAATAGCCTTATTATAACCAGAAGATGGAGGAATATCAACACTAAATGTTTGATTCAATGTATTTGAACGATAATAAGTTGCATCCAAGTTGAAACGATTTTCCCAGAACTTCAAGTTAAGACCAATTTCCCATGATTTAGTTTTTTCCGGTTTCATATCATCCATCGGATAAACTGTCGGATTTTCCCAGTTATGAGTCTGTGCATTGTACACATAACCCGGATTGGTCAAGAAACGATCAAACGAAGAAGCCACAATAGTATATGATCCTCGAATCTTTGCGTAAGAAATAACTTCCGGCAACTCAAGCATATCAGACAATACAGCTGACAAACCGACAGACGGATAGAAGAACGAAGGATGTTTAGAGTAAGCCAACTTAGAATCCCAGTCGTTACGTCCCGTTACAGTCAAATACAACTGATTTCTCCAGCTTAATTCTGCACTTGCGAAAACACTCTGAATTTCATCATCATATCCTTGAGGATCCGGCTTGTAGTTAGCCGAATAGTTGATATTATTCATCTGGAAGAAATTCGGAATCTTCAAGTCGCCGGCTATAGACAACTGATTCATGGAAGTATGATAGATAGATGCACCAAAGTTCGCATTCAAACGGAACTCTCCAAATGTCTTGTCAATATTCCCCAGAACATCGGCATAAATTGAACGTTCCTGACGCATTGCATCTTCCAGACCACCATTCACACCACAGAAGGTAGTCAACGTAGAAGCCGACTTTTCGCTGCGATTGCGATAATCCGAGTTATCCAGATTGACACGTCCCGTGATATTGAACCAGTCGGTCACCTTCCATTTCAAAGAAGCGTTCAACATATAACGTTTCTTTTCTGAAGTACGTAATATCTTGTTCTGAATCCAATAAGGGTTCTGCAAAGACATACCACCATCACCATAAGGCCAATATTGCTTCATGTAACCGTAGTCTGTATCGTAACGTTCATACAAACGAATTTCATCGAAGTTATCGCCACGCGGGAACAAATACAAAGCTGGCAGCGGGTTGTAATACTGTCCTTGTGATACCATGTTCTTGTTATTCTGAATAATGTACTGAGCACCGATATCCAATGTCAAGCGATCATTCAAAAAGTTAGTAGTATTACGAGCAGTAAAGTTATAACGATTATAGCTGTTATTCGGTAAAATACCATCAGAATTGGTTGTAGAAGCAGACAGATAAGTCTGATTCTTAGCATTACCGGTAGACAGAGCTATAGAGTTAATGATGTTTGTTCCAGTGTTAAAGAAGTCAGACGGATCGTATCTTCTATCAGTTGCAGCACCCCAGCTAAGCAAACCAGCACTTGTACCATAACGGTTCTGCATTTCAGGCATGATATAAGCTTTGGAGAAAGTAGTACTATTCGATACTGTAAGATTTGTTTTTTCAGTCTGACCTTTCTTCGTTGTAATCAAAACAACACCATTTGCAGCAGCAGAACCATACAAGGCAGCAGCAGACGGACCGGTCATCATGCTGACCCTAGCAATATCATCCGGGTTCAGGTCGGCTACAGCATCAGAACCACCCATAGATCCATATTGTCCTTCACCACCACTTGAACCAGTATTAAAGACAGGCACACCATCGATTACATACAGAGCATTGTTATCTTTTGTCAAAGATTTCATACCACGCATGACAACACGAGCTGCACCACCGGCTCCAGTTGCACCACTACTGATCTGCACACCAGCAACTTTACCAGCCAATGAGTTCATGAAGTTTGCATCCTTCACAGCTGTCAGAGCATCACCTTTCACTTCCTGTACATTATAACTCAAGGCTTTCTGTGAACGCTTGATACCCAAAGCTGTTACAACGACTTCATCCAAAACTTCAGTGTCCTCCTTCATTACAATTTGTCCCAACTTAGCGCGAACAGGCAAAGTCTGAGTCTTATATCCGATATAAGAGATTTCCAGTGTTGCACCTTCATTTACAGATAATGTAAAGTTACCATCTATGTCGGTAATTGTACCGTTAGTCGTACCAACTTCAAGGATACTTACTCCAATCAGAGGTTCGCCTTTAGCGTCAACAACCTGACCTGTTGTGGTGACCTTTGCCACAGAACTAGATGACAACGATCCATTAGATACTGAAATACCACTTTCGGTAGCATACAATGCTACATTATGACCAGAGGCAATCAGCAAAAACAAGAGTAATTTTGATAATTTACTTCGTTTCATAGATTAAGGTTTAATTTGTTATTAATTTAAGGTATCTACCTTTTAAAAGCGAATGCAAATATAACTATTTTATATATATATCGTGTGAAAATAAAATAATTATCCTTGTAATTTTAAATATAATTAATTAATTTAAAATTACAAGGATATAAAAATAAATTACTTAATATATCATTTTATTTTACAATGATTTCATCAACAAATTGAATGCCATCCTTATATAAAGAATCAGCCATAGCCTGATATCTGACATAACGGGCATCCGCTTCTCCTTCCCAGCCAAACTTCTTAAATGACACAGAATCATCTTTTTGTACTTGATGATGAATGGCTGTCAACTGAGTATATTCCTTTCCATCGACAGAAGATGATATAATAACTTCCGACGGCATGAATACATAAGGCCCGCAAATCTGCATAAATTCGGCAGATACTGAATGAATTTTCATTACTTTTTCCAAATCGATGACCACATCCATCCGATGGTTGTCTGCAAAGCCCAGCCAACGCTTATCGTTATAATTCCAGCCTCCACGCAAGCCATCGTTCAAGGTTTTTTCACCGTTTGCCGGATAATTTGGCCAATAAGGGATATTAAAAGTAACCTTTTTGCCTACTGCCAGATGTTTTACAGGTTCACCATACTCTTTTCTATTGCCTATTTCCTTAGCATAATCGAAAGAATTATATCCTTTAGCCTTCAATTCCGGAATAATTTTCAGGATTCGTTCGCGGAAAGAGTCCCATGATTTTCTTTCCGGCACGGTCCATGCCACTTCGGCCAAAGCAATCGCACGCGGATAAAGCATATACTCCATATGTTCATCGGTCGGAATATATTCTGCCCACAAATTAGCCTGTACACCCAAAATCATCTTCCGGATATCGGTGCTCAAAGAATCGGGTACTGGATTATAAGAATAAACCTTATTCAAAGGAAGATACCCTCCGATTGCTTCCGGCTGAGAATATGGCGCGTCCTGATAAGCGTCGAAATAACAATACTCTCCCGGAGTCATTATTGCATGATGTCCGGACAAGGCTGCATCGATACCTCCCTGCTCGCCACGCCATGACATGACGGTAGCGTTTGGAGCCAATCCTCCCTGAAGGATTTCATCCCATCCCAACAGGTTGCGTCCATGGTCATTCAGGAAACGTTCAATACGATGTATCAAATAACTCTGCAATTCGTCTACATCTTTCAGGCCCTCTTCTTTCATGCGTTTCTGACACAACGGACAGGTTTTCCATGAGGCCTTCGAAGCTTCATCCCCTCCGATATGAATATATTCAGAAGGGAAGAGTTCCATAACCTCGGTCAGTACATCTTCGAGGAACTCGAACGTCTTTTCATTTCCGACACAGAAATCAGACTGCTTGCCCGGTTCGTGTGTACACGACAGTTCCGGATAGGCGGCCAGCACTTCATTCGAATGGGAAGGCATCTCTATTTCAGGAATGATAGTGATACAATGCTGACGAGCATATTCAACCATTTCGCGAATATCATCTTTTGTGTAATAACCTCCTTGTGCCTCGGGATCGGTTTCTTCGCAATAGTTAGCACCACTATTAGACCATTCTTTCCATGTCTTTCCTTTTCTCCAAGCAGCATACTGAGTCAGACGTGGGTATTTGTCAATAGCGATTCGCCATCCTGCCGCATCGGTAAGGTGCAGATGCAGTCTGTTGAATTTATAATGTGACAATAGATCAATCTGTTTTTTCACAAAATCCTTCGAGCGGAAATGGCGGGACACATCGAGCATGATACCACGATAAGGGAAACGGGGTTCATCTAAGATTTCTATAGCCTGAACACTTCCCTTTCCTTGTTCAGCCAACTGTATCAGGCTCTGTACGCCATAAAACAATCCGGCATCCGACAAAGCTTTTATTACTACTCCATCTTTTCCGACATGCAGTGAGTAAGCTTCAGGGGATGTTACTCCACCGATTGAGTCGACCACCTCCAGCCGAATGCAATTTCCATCATCACTAGCAGTACCAAAGACAACCGGGAAAGTGGTTTCAGAAAATGCCGTTTCCATAATCTTCTGAGCATCCTTATTGCCATCGAAAGCAATACGCGTATCTTTATTCCACTCAAAGGAACCTTCACCAAAAGAATACGAAAGAGGCTCGGGCGTAATGCCCACATCTTTTTTGGTTGTACAGCTGCCAGCCAGCAACAGAACAAAAGCAACAAGAGACAACAATGAAACTTTCATATACTCATTAGTTTAAAATTATTTCATCAACCAGCAGATACGGGGTAAGTCCTGCATTCAAATGCCATTCGGGCATACGCTTTTCGCTTACAACCTTTATCTTGACATAAGTGGCTTTACAAGGCTCAAACGATAGTTTATGCTCGGCAATGGTATCACCGTCCGAGGGCTGCATGGCAGGATAATCCTGTGAGGCAACTTCTTTATAGTTTTTCCCGTCGCTGGAAACGGCAACCGAGAATTTCTTCGCATCGAACAGCCATGCATCTTTTCTGACATAAACATGAATAGTAGCCGAACTCAATGTAGTTTCGCCTTGCATATCAATGACAGCTTCCAAGTCGTTGCCGGCAACAGCTACCCACGCTCCGGTATCGAAACTATGATTTCCACGGCGACCGTCGACCAGCACTACCGGACCGTCGGGGCTGAAGCTTTCCTGATTGGGCTGAAGCAGCTTGACAGGTTTCAGCGTCGCCTTATTGAAACGGATGGTATCGATGGAAATCTTGCTCGTACGTGAAGGGTGTACGGCCATCGTTTTCAGAATGGCATCCTTATCTATCGTAAACGGACCTGTATACTTAGCCGATTCTTCTGTAGGATCCTGACCGTCGAGTGTATAATAAATAGGATCGTCGGCCATGGTACTCAACTGTACGCTTAGTACGTGTTTCACCGTATCAGCCTTAATATCTACATTTACATCGAATACGTGAGTGGCATATGTCCAGTCGTAGCAATCGTATATGGCTGTAAGCCGAGGAATACGGGTCAGGAAATCTTTATAATCCTTCCCGTAAGGATCGCTCCACTGTACTTCTGCCAAAGCTCCCATGCGCGGAAGAATCATATACTGTACCTGACTGAAGGAAGGAATATATTCGGTCCACAGATTAGCCTGTACTCCTTTTATATATTGTTGCTCTTCCTTTGTCAACTCTTTAGGCATAGGTTCATAGTTATATGTTTTTTCTATCGGCAAATATCCACCGATGGCCAGCGGCTCGTCTTCTACCTGTTTCGACTGATAGTAATCGAAATACATATAAGTATTCGGAGTCATAATGACATCGTGATGCTGACGTGCGGCTTCAATGCCTCCGCTTTCTCCAATCCACGACATCAAGGTAGCACCCGGAACCAGTCCTCCTTCCAGAATCTCGGTCCAGCCGATAATCTGCTTGCCTTTTTCGTTCAGACACTTCGTGGCTTCCGCAATCATATAACTCTGCAAACGTTCCTCTTTAGTATGCTTCGCATCCGATTTCAGCCCTAACGCCTTGATACGTGCCTGACACTTCGGACATTCTTTCCAGCGTACTTTTGGACATTCGTCACCTCCGATATGAATGTATTCCGACGGGAACAGGTCGGCTACTTCAGACAATACATCTCTTACAAACTGCAACGTAGAATCATTTCCTACGCACAGCACATCATCCGATACGCCCCAGGTTTCTCTCACCTCATACGGTCCTCCCGTACATCCTAACTCCGGATAAGCCGTAAGAGCAGCCTGCATGTGCCCCGGCAAGTCAATTTCCGGAATAATCGTAATGTAACGCTTGGCTGCATAGTCAATGATATCGCGGATTTCGTCCTGCGTATAATAACCGCCATAAGGAGTTCCGTCGTATATACCACTACACCAGCGGCCTACCACCGTTTCCTTACGCTGCGATGCCACCGACATCAGCTTGGGGTATTTCTTGATTTCGATACGCCATCCCTGATCGTCGGTAAAATGCCAGTGAAAACGGTTGATATTATGCAGGGCACACATATCGATAAAGGTCTTCACTTCGTCTACCGTAAAGAAATGACGGGCTACATCCAACATGGCCCCGCGATAGGAAAAGCGTGGCTTGTCGTAAATTTCTACTGCCGGAAGACTTACATTTATATTCTGGGCAACGGGCAAAGACTTTCTCAAGGTCTGGATTCCGTAAAAGACTCCAGCTTCGGAAGCTCCGGAAATACAAATCCGCTTGTCGTTTACCACAAGTTTATAGGCTTCTTTATTATCGTCACTCAAATCGAGCGTCAGACAAATAGCACCGTCGACAGGCATTCCGGCCCGGGGATTCAGTTTCAGCCCCGTCTGTTTGGCTACATAAGTCGCCAACAATTCAGCATTTTCACGCATTCTTTCATTATTTTCCGGATAGACGACGGTAATTCCATCTTCGAGCAGAAAAGGAGTACTTCCTTCACTCTTCACAGTCAAAGGTTTAGGAATAACTTCATAATCAGAACTTAATGTTTCTTTTGAAGAACAAGAGAAAAGAGTACTGGACAGAAAAACACAGAGCAAGCTCATGAAGCTAACTGAAATTTCTTTCATACGGTAAGATAAGATTTAAGTGTAAACTAAATATGGTAAAACACTCCTTTCGAGTAATTACCATATACAAAGGTAAAAATAAAAATCAGAGAAACCGATTAATTAATTAAATATTTTAAGAATAGATAGTGAATTATTTTCATAACAAAAAAAGTAAATCAGGGAAAAGACATATATTAAATTATAAATTATCCGAAATGCAACAAAAATAAAAACATATTGGATCATATCCGGACCTTTCTCCAGCATATAGACAGTTTGTTAAAGGTTGTAAAGCAGCATGTTTTTTAATGATATCGGGAGATCTCCGCCAAAACGTCTCGACGTTTTTTTAAGATTTGTACAAATTCTTATTTTTTTGTACAAATCTTTAATGACTTTCCAGCATACAAATAAAAAAGAAGCTAAACGGTATCCGAAAACAACCGCATAAAAAGACATTACCATAGCCATACGATTGATTTTCAAGCAGAAACAGTTGCATCTTATCGTATTTCACATAATAAAAAAGCCCGGAAACATTCCGAGCTTTATTCCAATTCCCGAAGAACCCTTAATCAATATTAACCGTCCGCCTTCAGGGGAAATATCTGTATCGACACTCAATAACTTCTGTCCATGCCAGACATACAGTATTAACCTTTCTTTCTTTTCTTCCAAAGTTGCCAGCTATTGATTATATTCTGCCATACGACATAGCTTCCCGGTGCTATCGCCGAAACCGGATTCAGGTAGGTACATGCCATCCATATTGCCAGGACTGTATTCTTCTGCCCCAGTGCCTGCCCACCGCTGATACGGTCGGAGTACAAACCTCCGATGTTTTTCCCGGCCCAGAACTGAAGGCAACAAACGACAAGGGCAAAAAATGCAATCAGAAATTCTTCGCCGATGGAAGTATCTCCCTCGACTACCGACTTGGTGGTCTGTCCCATCACGATAATCAAAGCCACTGCCCACAGATAAAACGCCATGTCTTTCAGACCTACCAGAAAGCGATGAACCGGCGGACAGAAGCGGCGCAGCAACACAGCCGTAAAGAAAGGGAACAGCAGCAACGGGAAGACCTTGCCCAAAATACGAAGGAAAGATTCACCGAAAGCCATGTCCGAAGGCTCGACCAGCGGAAAAACCAGTGGTACGATAACAGCAGCCAGCAAATTCGACAGCAAAGTATAGGTAGTCAGTGAAGCCGCGCTTCCACCCAACTTTCCGGTAATGACGGCAGCAGCTGTGGCTGTAGGACAAATCAAGCAAACCATCGTTCCTTGCAGAGCCACGCTCCAGTATTCATCCAAAGGTAGAAAAATCAGCAAAGATGCTATTATCACGCAAGATACGAACTGGATAAGCAACAGCCAGATTGTCCAACGCTGCGGCACAAGTTCCTTGACTTCTACCTTGCAGAACGTCAACAATAGCTGAGCAAAAATAAGAAAAGGAGTAAGCCATGCTATCATTACTTTTACAACAGGCTTTGTCGGAGTCAGAAAATCGAAAGCGGCAAAACAGAAATAGCCGATTACCCCGACAAGCATGGCAAGGGGAAGCGTCCAATTTTTTATAAACTGTAACATAAATGTTCTGATTTAACGAACGGCAAAATTACACAAAACCCATGAAACATATTGTATTTTTAATTGTTTTTATAGGCGTTATCTACTGATTAGTTAATTCTTATCAACCTAAATGAAGATAGAGTACAAAAAAACTATTACCTTTGCAAACGGATAAGTTATATGAAAAAGAATATATTCAACATACTATATATCATTTGTATCTTACTGATATCCGGTCAGCCCGAGCACGTACAGGCCGCCCCTCAGAAGCGATTTACCGTAGTCATCGACGCGGGACACGGAGGGAATGACCCCGGTGCAATAGGTAGACGTGGACGCGAAAAGAACATCAATCTGAACGTTGCGCTGAAACTGGGCCGTCTTATCGAAAACAACTGCAACGACACACGAGTCGTTTACACCCGCAAGAAAGATACATTTGTACCGCTTCATACACGGGCTGAAATAGCAAACAATGCAAAAGCTGACTTGTTTATCTCGATACATACCAATTCTGTAGCCTCACGAAGCAGCAAAGTCAGTGGTACGGAAACGTATACATTAGGATTGCACCGTACACAAGACAATCTGGAAGTGGCAAAGAAAGAAAACTCGGTTATCTTGATAGAAGACGATTACAAGCAACGTTATGCCGGATTCAACCCCAATTCGGCGGAAAGTTATATCATCTTCGAGTTCCTGCAAGATAAATATATGTCGCAAAGCGTAAGTTTTGCCACAATGATACAACAACAGTTCCATCAAAGTGCCCGCCGGGTAGACAAGGGAGTACATCAGGCGGGATTCCTGGTTCTCCGGGAAACATCCATGCCCAGCGTATTGATTGAACTCGGATATATTACCAATCCTACGGAAGAAACCTATCTGCTTTCGGACAATGGCTCTTCTGCACTGGCAAAAAGTATCTATCAGGCATTCCTCAATTACAAACAACGCAGCCGTAAGAGTGCAACAAGCGTAATGCCTGCCAGCGAACCGGAAGAAGACATGATGGCAGAACAACCTGTACCACAACCTGAAAACATAGAAAGTCCGCAAAGTCAGGAAACAATTCCTGCACAAGAACCGGTACGCAGTGCTTCAAAGGAAAGTTCAAAACAAGAAACTTCCAAACCGGTATTCAAGATTCAGATACTGACCTCCGACAGAGTTCTTCCGTCGAAGAGCAGGCTACTGAAAGGACTTTCGCCAGTAAGCTATTACAAGGAAAATGGAATTTACAAATACACTTATGGGGAAAGCACTGACTACAACCGCATACTTCGCCTGAAACGAAACAAAGTAGACAGCAAGTTCAAGGATGCCTTCATCATAGCATTCAAGAACGGAGAAAAAATGAACATCAACCAGGCCATCAGAGAATTTAAGAAAAACAGATAATAAAAAGAATCCAGATAGATATGAGAAAAGAAGTAAAAATAGGTTTGGCAGGAATTGCCGCATTGATTATTCTCTTTTGTGGAGTCAATTACCTGAAAGGTATTAATATGTTTAAACCGGAAAGTTACTACCATGTAGAGTTTACCGACATTAATGGACTTGCACAATCCAGCCCTGTGTTCGCTAATGGCTTCAAAGTGGGTATCGTACGCGACATACAATACAATTATCAGAAACCGGGACACGTAGTAGTTGGCATAGAAATGGATGAGGAAATGAAAATTCCTACAGGAAGTAGTGCCGAACTGATAACCGAAATGCTGGGAACTGTAAAGATGAACCTGTTACTGAACCACGATAGTAATACATATTATAATGAAGGCGACACACTGCCAGGCGTAGCAAATACAGGAATATTGGGCGCAGCCGAAAAAGATTTGCTTCCTAAAATGGAACAGATGCTGCCAAAGCTGGATTCCATTCTGGGATCACTCAACAAACTGCTTGCCGACCCTGCCCTGAGCAAAACCCTGCATAACGCCGAACAACTGACTGCATCACTGAGCGCAACAAGCACACAACTGAACAGACTGATGGCAACGGATGTTCCACAACTGACCAGCAACGTAACCGCTATTACAGAAAATCTCAAGACGATCAGCGATAATTTAAAAGGTATTGATTATGCATCTACTTTGGCTAAAGCAGACTCAACCCTTCATAATGTATATCTGCTAACCGATAAATTGAATAGAAAAGACAACACTTTAGGACTGCTGATGAACGATTCCAGCTTATACAATAACCTGAATGCAACAACAGCCAATGCAGCCAGCCTGCTGGAGGATCTAAAAGCACACCCCAAACGTTATGTACACTTCTCTCTTTTCGGGAAAAAGGATAACTGATTTTCGTTATATAGAAATATTCTAAATAATCAAATAAGATAATCTCCTACGAGATAAGATAATAACTCGCTGATATTCAACCAAAAGATATTAGCGAGTTATTATTCAAAAAGGGGAAAACAAATATATAATTATTTGAGAAACAACTTCTTGCAAACCGACAAATCTGAACATTTTTCAAGATAGGAAAGAACGGCAATAATATACTGATTTGCAATATGTTACAAGAATAATCAAAAAAGCAAGTAAAAAGACATTTGTTTTTCTGAAAATAGATTACGAACTTTGCAAGCGTAGAAGTTTCGCTTTATTAATAACAGATTAAATATGATTGAGAACAATCAGGCTATTGTATTATGGAAACGTTGCTTGAATTTCATAAAAGACAACGTGAATGCGACAGCCTATAAAACATGGTTCGAACCTGTCGTACCATTAAAATTTGAGGATAAGGCCTTGACAATCGGAGTCCCCAGTCCTTTCTTCTATGAATACTTAGAAGAAAAATATGTGGGACTTTTGCGTGCCGCTATATATAAGGAGATTGGTGAGGGAACAGAATTGATGTATTCTATTCTCACCGATAAGACAAATCATATAGCTATTGACATGAAAGGGACAGAGCGCTCGTCTGCTTTGCCCCCGCAGACTCCTATACATAATGCTAATAAAGCACCCAGCCTGCTGCAAGCTCCGGCTGTACAGGATCTGGACCCGCATTTGAATCCAAACTATAATTTCGAAAACTTCATAAAGGGAACCAGCAATGAGTTCTCTAGAACAGTGGCCGAAACTGTAGCTCAAAATCCGGCACGTACATTCAACCCGTTGTTTTTGTACGGTCCGTCGGGTGTGGGAAAAACTCACCTCATCAATGCTATCGGTACACGTATCAAGGAATTGTATCCGGAAAAGCGTGTGCTCTACGTTTCTGCTCACTTGTTTCAGGTACAATATACCGACTCTGTACGTACAAATCACTTTAATGATTTCATCAGTTTCTATCAGACTATTGATGTCCTGATAATCGATGATATTCAGGAATTTGCCGGAGTTACAAAGACGCAGAATACTTTCTTTCATATCTTCAACCACTTGCACCAGAACGGCAAGCAATTGATTCTTACATCCGACCGTGCTCCCGTAATGTTGCAGGGTATGGAGGATCGTTTGTTGACTCGTTTCAAATGGGGACTTGTGGCCGAACTGGAAAAGCCGGATATCGAATTGCGTAAAAACATCTTACGTGACAAGATCCGTCGCGACGGACTGGTTATTCCGGAATCTGTTATCTGTTACATTGCAGAGAACGTAAACGAAAGCGTACGTGAATTGGAAGGTATCGTAAACTCACTGCTGGTATATTCTATCCAGCTGAAGCGCGAAATCAATCTGGACTTAGCTCAACGTATTGTTCGCAAAGCTGTACGCTGCGCCGAGGTCAAGCCGCTTACTGTTGACAATATCATTGAAAAAGTATGCAGCCATTACAAAGTAGACGCTTCAACGATCCATACCAAGACCCGTAAACGTGAAGTAGTTCAGGTACGTCAGGTTGCTATGTATTTAGCTAAAAAACATACAGACACTTCTTCATCCAAGATTGGTCAACTCATCGGTAATAAGGATCATGCTACCGTACTTCATGCCTGCAAGATAGTAAAAGATCAGGTGGAAGTAGACAAAGCATTCAAGGCTGAGATTGAAGAAATAGAAGCCAGCTTGCATCAAAAATAAAGATGAAAACATCGGTACCCGAAGAAAAAGGAAATGTATTACAGCTAAAGATTCACATTCCCAACATCCCGGATTATCATCAAATTAAAATAGAAATCGCCCCCTCTGAAATTCAAATAAAATTTTTGAGAGGGCGATTTTTATTATTTAAAATTTCCCCAGCCCTGTGCTAAAGCACCTGTTCCACTTTCCAATCAACGCAGAACAGAAAAAAGAAATACAAGGCTGGAAACTGAGTAATATTTTTTATTTATCAAATTTCTGTGCTTTCAGCGTTTTCTTCAAGATATCCGACATAGCTTCATTGTCTGCCTTTTTATAACGGATATCTGTAAAAATCTGCGCTAAAGTCTCGGTATGATTGATTTCTACAAACTGTCGGTTTTCAGGAAGAGATTCTTTGTAAGCAAAAATTTCATCTATATCTTCCGGTGTATAATCATGATAAACTTCTTTGTGTATAATACCCTTTATCGGCAAACGATCGGGCTGAGCAGGAGATTCGTCAGGGTAACCAACGGTTATTGTCGCAACAGGAACAACCAGTTCCGGCAAATGTAATATATCAATTATCTGATGAGGATTATAAATGGTAGTTCCCAGAAAACAAGTTCCCAAGCCATTTTCCTCTGCAATCGTACAGAAATTCTGAGTTACCAGCAACGCATCGGTCATTGCATTCATAAAAGAAAGCAGATTATCGTAGCCCGGCTCTGCCTTCCGCTGACGGCACCATTTGCTGAAACGATTGAAATCAGCACAGAAAGTCAGAACAACCGGAGCAGAAGTAACCATCGGCTGGTTAAAATGGGCAGGTGCCAATTTAGCCTTCATTTCCGCATCGCGAGTTACCACTACACTATACAACTGCATATTTCCCATAGTCGCAGCACGAAAAGCTGTTTCAAGCATCTCATTCAAAAGAGCAGCAGGGATATCCTGAGTCTTGTATTTACGTATTGTACGTCTGTTTTTTATAGAATCCATAATTAATTTTTTTAATTTATCTACAAAGATACAAATAAAAAAATAAGTATATACCAATGAAAATATAATAAATACGTACAAAATAAACAGTTATACAAAACTGTAAACTTTAAGGGAATACATCAAGCACTACAATATTAATTATCAAATAATTACAATTTAAAAACGGAAAACTTTATAATTTGTTGATAACTTCTTTCTGTTTTATTTTGCAAATCACAAAAACATCTTTAGCTTTGTAGCAGTTTATTATTAGATAAAGCGAAACTCCTACATAAAAGAATAATAAACTAATATCATTAATATAAAAGTGGAAAAACAAACGTATAGCTATGACGAAGCTTACAAGGCCTCGTTACAGTATTTTAATGGGGATGAACTTGCCGCTCGCGTGTGGGTAAACAAGTATGCAGTAAAAGATTCCTTTGGAAACATTTACGAAAAATCTCCTGAGGATATGCATTGGCGTATAGCTAATGAGGTAGCCCGTATCGAGGCAAAATATCCTAATGCTCTCAGTTCGGAAGAACTTTTTGGATTGCTTGATCACTTTAAGTATATCATTCCTCAAGGAAGTCCGATGACAGGTATCGGGAATGATTATCAAGTAGCTTCTTTATCTAACTGTTTTGTTATCGGTCTGGACGGATCGGCTGACTCTTATGGTGCAATCATCCGCATCGATGAAGAACAGGTACAACTGATGAAACGTCGTGGAGGCGTAGGTCATGACCTTTCACACATCCGCCCGAAAGGTTCTCCGGTCAAGAATTCCGCACTGACTTCTACAGGTCTGGTTCCTTTCATGGAACGTTATTCAAACTCGACTCGTGAAGTTGCTCAGGACGGACGTCGTGGAGCACTGATGCTGACTGTTTCTATCAAGCATCCAGATTCGGAAGCCTTTATCGATGCCAAAATGACTGAAGGAAAGGTTACAGGAGCGAATGTTTCTGTAAAGCTGGATGATGAATTCATGCAAGCAGCTGTAGAAAATCGTACTTATACCCAGCAATTCCCTATTGATTCGGATAACCCACAAGTCAAAAAGGAAATCGATGCCTCAGCTTTGTGGAAAAAAATTGTACACAATGCATGGAAATCAGCAGAACCGGGCGTTTTGTTCTGGGATACCATCATACGCGAATCGGTACCCGACTGTTATGCAGACCTGGGATTCCGCACGGTTTCAACTAACCCATGTGGTGAAATTCCTTTGTGTCCGTACGATTCTTGCCGATTGCTGGCCATCAATCTTTATTCGTATGTAGTAAATCCGTTTACTCCGGAAGCCTATTTCGACTTTGAGCTGTTCAAGAAACATGTAGCATTGGCACAGCGTATCATGGACGACATCATCGATCTGGAACTTGAAAAGATTGAAAAAATCATGGAAAAGATCGATTCAGACCCGGAAAGCGAAGAAGTAAAGGGAACTGAGCGTCACTTGTGGAAAAAGATTTACCGCAAATCTGGCTTAGGACGTCGTACAGGAGTAGGTATTACAGCCGAAGGTGATATGCTGGCTGCCATGGGACTGCGCTACGGTACAGAAGAAGCTACCGAATTCTCTGAAAAAGTTCATAAGACCATTGCAATCGAGGCATATCGTTCTTCTGTCAACATGGCAAAAGAACGTGGAGCTTTCGAGATATACGATGCTGCACGTGAAGCAAACAATCCATTTATCAATCGTATAAAGGATGCTGATCCGGAACTGTACGAGGAAATGAAGAAATACGGCCGCCGCAACATCGCGTGTCTGACCATCGCTCCTACTGGAACAACCAGTCTGATGACTCAAACGACTTCAGGAATCGAACCGGTATTCATGCCTGTATACAAGCGCCGTCGTAAAGTAAATCCGAATGATGCCAATGTACACATTGACTTCGTAGACGAAACAGGAGATGCTTTTGAAGAGTACATTGTATTCCATCACAAGTTCCTCACCTGGATGAAAGTCAACGGATACGATCCGGACAAGCACTATACCCAAGAAGAAATAGACGAGCTGGTTGCCAAATCTCCTTATTATAAAGCAACATCAAACGATGTAGACTGGCTGATGAAGGTCAAGATGCAGGGACGTATTCAGAAATGGGTAGACCATTCTATCAGCGTTACCATCAACTTGCCGAATTCAGTCGACGAAGAACTGGTAAACCGCCTGTATGTAGAAGCATGGCGTTCGGGATGTAAAGGCTGCACTGTATACCGCGACGGTTCACGCGCAGGAGTGCTTATCTCTACACAGAAGAAAAAAGATGCTCCGAAAGAAGAAGACTGCCACTGCAAACCGCCTCAGATAACGGAAGTACGTCCACGTGTACTGGAAGCAGATGTTGTCCGTTTCCAGAACAACAAAGAAAAATGGGTAGCTTTCGTCGGACTGCTGGACGGTCATCCTTATGAGATATTCACCGGTTTGCAAGACGACGAAGAAGGTATCGTACTGCCAAAATCCGTTACTTCGGGACGTATCATCAAGAGTTACGACGAAGACGGAACCAAGCACTACGACTTCCAGTTCGAGAACAAGCGAGGCTACAAGATGACAATCGAAGGTCTGTCTGAAAAGTTCAACAAGGAATACTGGAACTATGCCAAACTGATTTCAGGCGTGTTACGTTACCGTATGCCTATCGAACAGGTTATCAAGCTGGTTAGCTCTTTGCAGCTCGACAGTGAAAACATCAATACATGGAAGAACGGTGTACAGCGTGCACTGAAGAAATATGTACAAGACGGAACCGAAGCCAAAGGAATGAAATGTCCTAACTGTGGACACGAAACCTTGGTTTATCAGGAGGGCTGTCTGATCTGTAAGACTTGCGGAACATCTCGTTGCGGATAATCTTATGAAACCGACAGCAAACATGTATATCCACCTGAAAGGCCTGAAGCTGTATGCTTATCACGGTGTGCTTCCTCAGGAAAATCAGGTGGGTGCAGAATACACCATCGACTTGCGCTTGAAGACAGACTTCACACAAGCGGCGGAAACCGACCGGCTGGAAGGTACCGTCAACTATGCGGAAGTCTTCAACGCTGTGAAAAAGGAGATGGAGATTCCTTCCCAACTGCTGGAACATGTGGCCTGGAGAATAGCCAGGAGGCTGCTGGACGATTTTCCAACAATCAGCGAAGTTGATATCGCTCTTTACAAGCAGAATCCTCCGATGGGAGCTGATTGCTCTCTGGTGGGCGTAGAAGCCACTTACTTCAGATAAGAAAAACAAGCTCCGGATGGTGAAAGTAATCGTATCGGTTACCAGTCACCCATCCGGAGCTTGTTTCATTTATCGATATATCACGAAGTATTAATTGTATGTCGTCAGTTCTCACCATACAACTTAAACAATCGATTTTTCCTAAAGCCTGCTTACCATCTATCGGAAAGCAAGGTCATTTCATCTATTTGTACAGACGATTCAGAAAAAACCTCTGCATGTTTTCGGAAAATTTGTACAAACAAAAATTTTTTTTGTACAAAAAATAACCATAATACGAGTACCTTCTTTGGGAAATGACACCACACCCCAAAGAAACTTCGCGGACATCTCTTATAACAATATCCGAGAAGTATTCATAACCAACTACATACCTCTTGTTATCTCATAATCCTTTCCAGCCTCCGTCGCCAAATCGTACTCATATACTTTGGGGATGATAGGATACTGCGGATTGATTTCCTCAGACACCAGTGGTTCCTTTATTTTAGCTTGTACGAACAATGGGTTAGGATTCTTTCCCGATGCAGGTTTCAGCCCTTCCCCTTTCAACGGCACATACGAACGTAGTCGTAAATTACCTCCCAAGCGAGAGTGAATTTTGGCAGCACTCAGCTGAGCACCATCCCAGTCCATGTCGACAACAAAGCCTCCACGGGCAACCAGCCCTTTCACACTTCCCTCAGCCCATGCATCCGGCAGTGCAGGAAGCAAGTGCACGGCTCCATCGTGACTCTGCAACAACATTTCCGCCACTCCAGCTGTAAAACCGAAGTTTCCATCTATTTGGAAAGGAGGGTGTGCATCAAACAGATTAGGATAGGTCCGTCCTTCCGGATATTTATCCTTCACCTCATCGTTGGGAAGCAATACCAATAAATTAGAAATCATCTTATACGCATGGTTACCATCGAGCAGACGTGCCCATAAATTAATTTTCCATCCGATAGACCATCCCGTAGCCTTGTCTCCACGCTGCAACAACGTATTTTTAACGGCCTGAAAAAGCAGCGGATGAGTGAACGGAGAAATCTGATTGCTGGGGAACAAACCATAAGCATGTGATACATGCCGATGCCCGTCTTTAGGATCATCCAAGTCCTCCAGCCACTCTTGTAACTGGTTATACCGCCCTATCTGCATTGGAGGCATTTCAGAAATCAATGTTCGCAACGAATCGCGATAACCTTCCGAAAGTCCCAACACTTCGGAAGCATTGAGTGTATTGTTCAGTACATCGAAAATAATCTGATTATCCATTGTACAGCCTGATACGATAGTAGAAGCTTTTTCGGCATCCTCTCCCTTCGGACCATGTTCGGGCGACATGGAAGGAGCCGTTACTTTCCATCCATACTTAGGGTGAGGTATCATATAGTCCAGGAAGAAATCAGCAGCCCCTTTCATGGCAGGATAAACCTGCTCTAAGAAGCTCTTGTCGCCGGTATATAAATAATGCTGCCACAAGTGAGTCGTCAACCAGGCACCTCCTACAGGCCATGTACCGTAAAAAGCCTCATCCACCGGGCCAGTTACCCTCCAGATATCCGTATTATGATGAGCCACCCACCCGCTGCATCCATACATCGTGTGTGCCGTTTCACGTCCGGTCACAGCCAAATCCTGTATCAAGTGAAACAAAGGTTCATGAGTTTCCGACAGATTGGTAACCTCTGCCGGCCAGTAATTCATCTCGGTATTGATATTGATTGTATACTTTCCATCCCACGGAGCATTCAGCTGATAATTCCAAATACCTTGCAAATTGGCAGGCTGTCCTCCTGGTTGTGAAGAAGAAATCAACAGATAACGACCATACTGAAACATTAGTGCAGCCAGTTCAGGATCATTTCCGCGGCTGAAATCGGCAATACGCTTGACGGTTTCCTGTCTGGCTGCTTTCCGATCTCCCCCTTTCAGAGAAAGCGAAACCCGATTAAACTGCGACTGATAATAGTCTGTATGTGCTTTCAATGCCGAAGGATAGTCCCGCTTCATGGCACCAGCCAGCAAAGCCGAAGCCTTTTTACTTTCATTTCCTGTTACATCGTGATAATTGATAAAATTGGTTGCAGCAGCTATATACAAGGTAGCCGATGTAGCCTGCTCCACAGAAATAGCCTCATCCATCAGAGAAACTTTACCACCTTCGGCAACCACCTGACTCTGGGTTTCAACTTCTATCACTCCTTTCACTCCTTCATGATCGCCTCCTTTGCCGCGAAGGATCAGCTTTTTCCCTTGTTTTCTCACCTTACTTTGCAACGGAGAAGTATATCCGACCTTAAAATTCAACTTACCCGGCTGGTCGGCAGTGAAACGGACAATTATCACACGGTCGGGAAAAGAAGCAAACACCTCACGCTGAAAATTCACCCCGTCCACCTGATAACGAGTCGTTGCTACGGCCCGCTCCAAATCGAGGTCACGATAGTAATTTATCGCTTTTTCATGTCCCGGTGTTTCAATCACCAAACTCCCGATTGTCTGATAAGGCATACCGTTCCGCCCCGTATAAAATGTCTGGTCAATCAAGTTCTGTGCGTCCATTGTCTTTCCTGCAAAAATCAGCTTGCGTACCTCATTCAGACTCTCCAACGCCTTCGGATTGTCGTTTCTGTACGGTCCGCCTCCCCAAAGCGTTTCTTCATTCAACTGCAATTCCTCGTGCGAAGTTCCTCCATATACCATTGCCCCCATCGAAGAGTTTCCTACGGGCAGTGCCTCTACCCACGTTTTTGCCGGTTGCTGATACCACAGCTTCAAATTTTGTGCTTGTACCGGAAACATGATGCAGATACATGTTCCTACTAATAACAAATGTTTTTTCATATAGATTTAGTTATTGTATTTAAGACGATAAAGGTAGTTAAAAGATTACTGGTATACAACCATTTAAATATGTTTTACGTCACAAAAGCAAGCAAATAAAAACTACCTGGATCTTCGTTTTTCACCAACGCAAATCCAGGTAGTTACTATTCTGAAAACCAAATAATTATCAAGAGCCAATCTTATCGGTCTGTTATAGGAACATATCCTACCTCTTCAAGCACATTCTTGTATGCCGGACGAATGATACGACGTCCCTCGAAATTCAATTCCTCGATGCGGTGTGCCGTCCATCCTACGATACGTGCCATGGCAAAGAGCGGCGTATATATCTCCATCGGAAGTCCCATCATCTCGTAGATAAAACCCGAATAGAAATCGACGTTCGAGCAAACCTGTTTCTTTGTACCCTTCACTTTCTTGAAGCATTCGATGGCACGCTGCTCCAGCAGTTCGAGGAAAGCGAATTCTTTTTCGCATCCCTTCTCGGCAACCAGTTCACTCGCCAGCTCCTTCAGAAGTACAGCACGAGGGTCAGAAATGGTATAAACAGCATGTCCGATACCATAAATCAGCCCACTTCCGTCGTATGCCTCCTTACGTAACATACGCATCAGGTACGTATCTATTTCATCTACGTTCGTCCAGTCGGAGATAACCTCCTTCAGGTGATGGAACATCTTGACAACTTGTATATTCGCACCTCCATGCAAAGGACCTTTCAACGAGCCGATGCCTGCCGCAATACTGGAGTAAGTATCCGTACGGGTAGAGCTGGTAACACGCACCGTAAAGGTTGAGTTGTTACCACCACCGTGTTCTGCCTGAAGTACCAACAGCAAATCGAGCATACGAGCCTCCAAAGGTGTATAGTCTCTCTTTATCATGTAAAGGAAGTTCTCGGCTATCGACAGGTTTTCGTGCGGATGACGGATATGAAGCGAACGTCCATGAATACTATGACGATAGATATTGTACGCATAAGCAATAATGGTAGGGAACTTCGATATCAGTTCGATAGACTGACGCATCAGGTTATCGCGTGAAATATCGTCCGGATTGGGATCGAAAGTATACATCTCGAGCACACTTCGTGCCAGAATATTCATGATGTTCTGTCCCTCCAGGTCGATGATATTCATGGTTGTCTTCTTGTCGAGCGGCATATTGTCGTTTATCAGCTCTTTGAAAGCATCTAGTTGCTCGCTGTCGGGCAGTTCTCCCGAAAGCAACAAGTAAGCAACCTCCTCGAAGCCGAAACGTTTTTCTCTCAGCAGGGCGTGGGCAATGTCGTCCAAATCATATCCTCTGTAAAACAGTTTTCCGGGAATAGGTTTCAGTCCATCTTCCGTACGTTCATATCCCACCACATTACCAATCTTGGTCAGTCCTACGAGAACACCCGTTCCGTCTTCATTACGCAATCCGCGCTTCACGTTGTATTTCGTGAAAAGCTCATTGTCTATCCGGCATGCCTGCTTGGCACACTCCGAAAGTTTATATACGATATATTCTTTTTTCATGTCGATACGTTCTTTTGATTACAATGATTCAACCACACGCTGTCCGAATTCCTTCGTACCCAAAGCTTTTCCGTTGGGCATAAAGCGTGCCAGATCGGCCGTTGCCTCTCCTGCTTCAAACAACTGTTCCAGAGCATTGGTAATGAGCGCAGCTGCTTCTTTCCATCCCAAATACTCCAGCATCATGACAGACGACAGCAACAACGAGCAGGGATTCACCACATTCTTTCCGGCAATATCGGGTGCCGTGCCGTGAGTAGCTTCGAAAATGGCATGTCCCGTCAGGTAATTGATATTGGCTCCCGGAGCGATTCCGATGCCACCTACCATGGCAGCCAGCTGATCGGATATATAATCTCCGTTCAGGTTCAGGGTGGCGATAACCGAATATTCTTCCGGAATGAGTAACGTATTCTGCAAGAAAGCATCGGCAATGCAATCCTTGATGAAAACTTTTCCTGTATTCATCGCATCGGCCAATGCAGCTTTCGCAGATTCTTCACCTAAATCCTTCTTTAACTGATTGTACTGGTTCATCGTAAACGTACGGTCGGCAAACTCCGTTTCTGCCACTTCGTACCCCCAGCGCTTGAAACCTCCTTCGGTAAATTTCATGATGTTTCCCTTGTGCACCAGTGTAACCGAAGGCAATTTATGCTGCAACGCATACAAAATAGCTGCACGTACCAGACGTTTGGTTCCTTCTACCGATACAGGCTTTACCCCGAACGATGACGTTTCGGGGAAACGTACTTTCTTTACACCCATTTCATCGCGCAGAAAAGCATAAAACTTCTTCGCTTCGGGAGTACCCTGTTCCCATTCGATGCCGGCATAAATATCTTCTGTATTCTCACGGAAAATATGCATATCTACTTTTTCCGGTTCCTTGACGGGAGAAACGACTCCACGGAACCAACGTACCGGACGCAGGCAGACATACAAATCGAGCGTCTGACGCAAAGCCACATTCAGCGAACGGATTCCTCCTCCTACTGGAGTTGTCAGAGGCCCCTTGATGCCTATCAAATATTCACGGAAAGCATCCATCGTAGCTTCCGGCAACCATTCACCGGTCTGTTCGAATGCTTTGCCACCTGCCAGCACTTCTTTCCATTCGATGGAGCGTTTACCGCTGTAAGCCAGCTTAACAGCTTCGTTTACAATCTGCTGACACACCGGAGTTATCTCCGCTCCCACTCCATCACCTTCTATAAAAGGAACTGTTACACAATCGGGCACAATCAGCCGACCGTCTTGCATATAGACCTTACTCATAATCTTTTTATTGTTTTTTGAATGTATTCAGGGCACCTCCTACTTTAAACCAACCTATCTGCATTTCATTGTATGTATGCGATGCCAGGAATGAATCTTCTGTTCCGTCTTCATGTTTCACGATTACCTGCAACGGTTTTCCCGGAGCAAAACCATCCAGTCCCACAACCGAAAGGAGATCGTGTTCCTGTATCTTGTTGTAATCGTCTTTATTTGTAAAGGTAAGCGCCAGCATACCTTGCTTTTTCAGGTTTGTTTCGTGAATGCGGGCAAAACTCTTGGCTAGAATTACGCGCACATTCAGGAAGCGAGGTTCCATGGCTGCATGTTCACGGCTCGAACCTTCTCCATAGTTTTCCTCTGCCACCACGATAGAAGGAATGCCTTTTGCCTTATATTGCTTTGCCACACTCGAAACGGCTTCATACTCGCCCGTCAGTCTGTTCCACACACTATTGGTCTTGCCATTGAATGCGTTTACAGCTCCCATCAGCATGTTGTCGGAAATGTTTTCAAGATGCCCACGGAAACGGAGCCACGGTCCTGCCATTGAGATATGATCGGTCGTACATTTACCCTGTGTTTTTATCAACAACGGCATATCTGTCAGATCCTTTCCATCCCACGCCGCAAAAGGAGCCAGCTTCTGTAAGCGCTTCGAATCGGGAGCAATTGATACTTCTATATCTTTTCCGTCGGCAGCCGGAGCTACATATCCGTTGTCGTCTACCGTAAATCCCTTACCCGGCAGCGTTTCTCCTACAGGTGCATCCAGTCTAACCTGCTCACCTCTTTCATTGGTCAGTGAGTCGGTCAGCGGATTGAAGCACAAATCACCTGCTATAGCCAGTGCCATAGCCAGTTCCGGCGAAGCGACAAACGCATGCGTATTCGGGTTCCCGTCGGCACGCTTGGCAAAGTTTCGGTTAAACGAAGTCACGATAGAGTTGGCACGCAGCGGATCATCCGTCACACGCTTCCACTGTCCGATACACGGACCACAGGCGTTGGTCATAATCACACCACCTACCGCCTCGAAGTCGGCTATCATACCGTCACGTTTCGCCGTACAATAAATCTGTTCCGAACCCGGGTTGATGATTAACTGAGCAGCCATTTTCAGTCCTTTAGCCTTCACCTGACGCGCCAATGAAGCAGCACGGCTCAAATCCTGATACGAAGAGTTCGTACACGAGCCAATCAGTCCCACTTCCATGCGCTGCGGATAACCGTTTGCACGCACCTTTTCCGCAAATTCCGAGATCGGACATGCCGCATCGGGCGTAAACGGACCATTGATATACGGTTCCAACGTAGACAAATCGATGTCGATAATTCTATCGTAATAGGCCTCCGGATGAGCTTCTACTTCCGCATCTGCCTTCAGATACAGCGCATTTCCCGAAGCCATCAGTGCCACTTCCTTACGTCCTGTAGCACAAAGATATTTTTCCATTTCCTCGTCATAGGGGAAAATAGAGGTCGTAGCTCCTACTTCGGCACCCATATTACAGATAGTAGCCTTTCCCGTAGCAGACAGAGAAGCTGTTCCTTCTCCAAAATATTCTATAATAGCATTGGTAGCACCCTTTACCGTAAGTATACCTGCCAACTTCAAGATGACATCTTTCGGCGAAGCCCAGCCGTTGAGTTTACCCGTCAGACGTACTCCGATGAGCTTCGGCATCTTCAATTCCCACTCCATACCGGTCATCACGTCTACCGCATCGGCACCTCCTACTCCGATGGCAATCATTCCCAGACCACCAGCATTGGGAGTATGCGAATCGGTTCCAACAATCATTCCTCCCGGGAAGGCATAGTTTTCCAACACAACCTGGTGAATGATACCTGCTCCCGGTTTCCAAAAGCCGATATGATATTTCGAAGCAACACTTTTCAAGAAATCGTATACTTCCTTATTTGTTTCTTTGGCTACCGGCAAGTCTTCCTTTACCCCCCGATATGCCTGAATCAAGTGATCGCAATGTACCGTAGCCGGAACCGCAGAACAATCCTTGCCTGAGTTCATAAACTGCAACAATGCCATTTGTGCCGTAGCATCTTGCATGGCTACTCTGTCCGGACGAAAGTTTACATAATCCTCTCCACGACGAAAAGCAGCGGCAGTACCCGCATCATACAAGTGGGCATACAATATCTTCTCCGCCAAAGTCATGGCCTTACCTAATTTCACACGTGCAGCATCTACATGTACTGCATACGACGCATAAAAGCGTTTCAGCATCTCAATGTCGTAAACCATTCTGTCTTCCTTTCTATTTTACCTTATTTTTTGTGTCACAAACATATAGAAAATATTTTCAACTATCAACAAAATCGCAACAAATTCATTCATTTTGACAGAAAATCACCTAACATTGCATAATTATAACATAAAGAAAACGACTCCAGCCAAAAACTTTCCGATCTTCTTACAATCACCTTTCCGATGCAAGAACCCCACATCCTGAAAAAATAAATACACGAACACACAGACTTCGTAGATAATCACTATCTTTGCCCATAAATCATGGTGATATATTAATATGAGTAAACTGAAAAAAACATGGGAGTATATCCGTCAGCATAAATATCTAATTACTATAATTGTTTTTTTGCTGATCATCGGAGTATTGGACGAAGAGAATAGTCTGATACAACGTTTTTCGCACTGGCGCGAGATCCGTACACTGAAAACGGAGATACAACATTACCGCAAGCAGTACGAAAGAGATAGCCGTGAGCTGAAAGAGCTGACTTCCAATCCGGAGGAACTGGAAAAGGTAGCCCGTGAGAAGTATCTGATGAAGAAAGAAAACGAGGATATTTATATTTTTGAAGAAGATTTGAAAAAGAACAAGGATGAATAAATACTATTCTGTCATAGCTACCGTAGGGGCGGTAGTTTTATTGCTGGGAGCAGCGTTACAGATAACCAAACTGGTGTGGGCTCCGTATTTCTATTTAATAGGTGCCATTATGTTTGCTTATGTACAGGTCATGAGCGGTTACGAAGGCAAAAATATCGTTATCCGTCGCCTGCGTCGCCAGCAAATTATCGGAGCCATTCTGCTGGTGGTAGCCGGAGTGATGATGATACTCTGGAAACGAAACGAATGGGTTGCATGTCTGACAATTGCTGCCGTTCTGGAACTGTATACAGCTTTCCGTATACCTCAGGAAGAAGAAAAAGAAAAGAAACATTGATATATCCCAAAAAACGCCGGGACAAATCATCCAATTCGTCCCGGCGTTTTCTTTTATTTCTCGCCACATTTTTTATTTCATCACCATGTTTTTTCAGAAACATGTATCGTGTCAGCGTACGATGGTCATTTCGTCTATCAGATGCTTGGCGCCGGCATATTTATCGATGACAAACAATACATAGCGAATATCGACACAGGCTGCACGCTGCAACTGCGGATTATAGGCAATATCGCCAGTCAGACCTTCATAGTTGCGGTCGAAGCCGACACCTATCAGCTCACCTTTTGCATTGAAGACTGGAGAACCAGAATTACCACCCGTGTTGTCGGTTGCCGTTACAAAGCATACAGGCATCCGTCCGTCGGGCATGGCATACGGTCCGAAATCCTTCTTCTCATACAATTCCTTCAACTTGGGAGAAACCACGAACTCCGGATTGTCTGGATCTTCTTTTTCCATGACTCCCTTCAAGGTGGTATAATACAAATACTCCTTACCGTCGGCAGGTTCGTACGAACCAATCTTTCCGTAAGTCAGTCGCAAGGTAGAGTTTGCGTCCGGATAAATGGCCTTACCTTCCTTCTGCTTCAGAGCCAACATACCGGCAACCCATGTCTTGTGCGCACGGTTATAGGCATTCGTTTCTGCTTTCATAGCCTCATCCATAGCCTTGTAACCTTCTTTCACCGACTTGGCATATTGCACCATCGGGTCATTCTTCAGTTTTCCGGCATTAGGATTTTTCAGGAAAGCAGCCAGAGCCTCAGGACTCCGGAAGATTGACTTGTCAAAGCAAGCGTCGACAAAAGCATCGGTATTGCCACCGAATTTGTCATCTATCAGCTTGAAGATGCTGATACGTTGTCCGGCAGGAATCAGTTGTGCATACAGAGCAATCAGTTGCTTGGAAACCTTGCGGTCGACTGCCGTACTATAATCTTTATTAAAGAATTTCTTTCCCTGTTCGTCTAACGCAGCAACAGCTGCTTTTATGCCTTTTGGGTCATTCTTCTCCAACGAAGCAAGCAACTTATCCGTGTCAGGAATCTTCGAAAATTCGGTACCCAGCATCAACGCTTCATAGATAGCCTGTTGATGATATTCCGCATCGTGACGTTTGGCAACAATCTGCTTGATCGTTTCGTATGCCTGACGATAGCTGTCATTACCCGTTTCTTCGCCGAAAGCCAGCAGACGTTTCTGTTCATCTTTCTTGCGGTCGAGCACTTTCAGCGACACAAGTCCTTCATTCATGCCGATAGCATTCTTCCAGTAATTGGCAGAAGAAGCATACTTGGCTGCATACTGGATACGTGTCTTGGCATCCTTTGCCATTTCCTCACCCAGCACTCGCAGACGGACTCCGCGCACGGTATCACGCATAAAGTTGGTAGTCTGCATACGTTCCTCCACTTCATCGCTGATCATGTAGCGCCAGTTACGTCCGGGAAATCCCATTACAAAAGTAAAATCGCCTTCCTTTATGCCACCCATGTTGATGGTAAGATGTTTCTTTACCTTCAGCGGAACATTATCGGCTGCATAGTTGGCAGGCTTTCCATCCTTCGACGCATAAATACGGAAGATAGAAAAATCACCACAATGACGCGGCCACATCCAGTTATCCGTATCGGCTCCGAACTTTCCGATAGAAGAAGGAGGAGCACCCACCATACGAATATCCTTATACACCGTCTTGACAAACAGGTAATACTTGTTGGCTCCGTAGAACGGCTTCAATTCGAGGACGGTAAAATCGTCTGTCTTGATATTTTCTTTCTTGGCAAAACGCTCGGCAACCGTCGACAAGTACGAAGGAGAAAGGTAATTCAATCCTTCCGGATCATCATCCTTTTTCAATTGTTCCTGCACATAGTCCGTCACATCGAGAATACGGTCGATAAACGTAATGGTCAGTCCCTCACAAGGAAGTTCTTCCGCACGGCTCATCGCCCAGAAACCATCGGTCAGATAATCGTGTTCCACCGAACTGTGCTGCTGGATATACTGATACCCACAGTGATGATTGGTCAGCACCAGTCCTTCGGAAGAAACAACCTCTCCGGTACATCCACCCCCAAAATGCACAACTGCATCTTTCAGGCTGATACTGTCGGGACAATACACCTTGTCGATGCTGATATCCAGACCCAGATCCTGCATGACGGCAGCATTCTGTTTCTTCAGATCGGTCAGCATCCACATGCCCTCGTCGGCATATCCGGCGAGAGAGCATGCGGCAAGCATGGAAAATAATAAGGTTTTCTTCATTATTCAACGATAGTCATTTCGTCGATCAGGTTCTTGCAACCACCCAGTTTCTCGACGATGAATAATACATAACGAATATCTACGGCAATACAACGCTGGAGGTTGTTGTCGAAGTTGATGTCACCTGAAAGTGATTCCCAGTTTCCGTCGAAAGCAGCACCAATCAGTTCGCCGTTGCCGTTCAGCACCGGAGAGCCCGAGTTACCGCCAGTAATATCGTTGGTAGTCAGGAAACAAGTCGGCATCTCACCGTTAGGCAATGCATAGCGGCCGAAGTTCTTCGTAGCATACAACTCTTTCAGTTTAGCAGGAACAACAAATTCCGGATTGTTCGGATCTTCCTTTTCCATTACTCCCTTCAGGGTTGTATAGTATTTGTAGTGAATACCATCCTTCGGATCGTACGATTTCACATTACCATAAGTCAGACGGATTGTAAAGTTAGCATCCGGAGCTTTCGGAGTCGGAGCATACATTTCGCACAAACCGCGTACGTAAGTCTTGTGCAACAAGTCGATGTCACCGCTTACAGCACTGTATTTTTCTCTCAACTTCTGCGCCATGTCGTTCTTGCTTGACGAATACTGGATAGCCAGGTCATTGTCGATAGCCTCTACCGTAGGATTGCTGATGAACGCATTGAAGTTCTTTTCATTAGAGAAGATACTGTTATTGTACAAAGCATCGATATAGGCATTGTAATCACCTTTGAACTTCGTCTGGATAGTCTGATAGAATGCAGGCAGTGCGTCGGCCGGAACACTCTTTGCGTACAACGGAATCAGCACCTTGGCAACCTTACGATCTACTTCGTGATCGTAGTCCTTATTGTGGACATCTGCGTAAGCTTCCTTCAGGCTGCTGATAGCATTTTCAATATCTTTCTTTTTGTTTTTCTCCAGTGCCGTCTTCAAGTTGTTGAACAACATGTAAGTTGCACCAAACTCGATACCACTTCTGAACGTTTCGCTGAAGTAAACCATCTCTTTCGTAATCGGAGTAGCCTTCTGAACATACTCGTCAATCTGGCTTACCACCTTGGCATAGTCGGCATTGTTCTGTGCTTTGGCAAACTGAGCAAACTTAGCCTCCTGTTCAGCCTTTGCTTCGAGCACCTTATTATCGATAATAGCCTTGTTCATACCGATAGAGTTTTTCCAGTAGTTGCTGGAAGAAGCAAACTTACTTGCGTACTGGATACGTATCTTATCGCTAGCAGCCATCTCCTTACGCAACACGTTCTGGCGAGCTTCACGTACTTCAATGCGAGGAATATTCGTACCTTCCATGCGCATCACCACTTCGCTTCTAGTCAGGTAACGGCTGGTACTTCCCGGGAAACCCATTATCATGGCATAATCGCCTTCCTGCAAGCCCTTCAGCGAGATAGCCAGGTGTTTCTTCACTTTCAGAGGCACATTGTCGGCACTATATTCAGCCGGATTACCATCCTTGTCGGCATAAATACGGAACATTGAGAAGTCGCATGTATGACGCGGCCACATCCAGTTGTCAGTTTCCCCACCGAACTTACCGATTGACGAAGGAGGAGCAGCAACCATACGTACGTCGCTGTATGTCTTAATGAAGAACAGATAAAATCTGTTACCTTCGTAGAAAGGCAGCGCTTCGGCAGAAATTCCCGGCTTACCTTTCAAGTCACTCTTTTTCAATTCTTCAGAAGCAAGTTTATCCAGATACTCTGCACCGAAAGAATTTATTTCAGTTACCTTACCTTCCTTAATATCCTGATTAACCTTATCGGTCACATCCACGATACGCTCTACAAACTTAAAAGTCAGTCCCGGAGTAGGAAGTTCTTCGGCACGACTTTTAGCCCAGAAACCGTCAGTCAGATAATCATGTTCTACCGAGCTATGTTGTTGGATTGCATCATAACCACAATGATGATTAGTCAGAATAAGTCCGTCCGGAGAGATAATTTCGCCTGTACATCCACGTCCAAAAATTCCCACAGCGTCTTTCAGTGTCACACTGTTCGGGCTATAAATATCGGCAATATCCATTTTCAAGCCTTGTGCTTTCATTCGGTCGGCAAGGTTCTGCTCCTTCATCATCTGAAGAAGCCACATTCCTTCGTCGGCTTTCACCGGTGAAAAGGCTGCACAAATCAGTGCAAATGCTAATACTTTGAGTTTTTTCATTGTTGTGATATTTAAATAAATTATAATTGAATCTATCCCATTATTTGCAAATAGTCAGCAAAGATAAATAAAAATACGTTTAACGTATCTTAAATCAGTAATATTCCTCTATTTAGTTTAAATTTTGATAATTTATTTTCACGACATTTCTAAACATTATACCTTTGTTGCAGAATTTCTAAAGGCTTATTGCATGTATAGATTTTATTTTTTTCTCTTTTGTGCCATCATCTGCGCTTCATGCGGAAAGAAATATAAGATAGAGGGTATTTCTTCTGTATCAAAACTGGATGGAAAAATGCTTTTTATCAAGGTACCTTCTGGCGACAAGCTGGTAAACATCGACTCGGCTGAAGTAGTACACGGAATTTTTAAAATGAAAGGGAAAGTAGACTCTACGGTTATCGCCTCACTTTACATGGACGACGATTGTATCATGCCGGTTGTGATAGAAGAAGGAAATATCAATATCAATATCGACAAGTCGGGCTTTTCCATCAAAGGAACTCCACTGAATGATAGCTTCAACGAATTTATCGTGAAAAAGACTTCACTAGAAGACCGTGCCTATGAGGTGGAAAGAATGGAAAGCCGTATGATTATGGACGGAAAAGATCCGAAATTCATTCAGGAAGAAATGGAGAAACAGCGTAGTGCACTGGGTAAGGACATGGACGAACTTGCCAAATCTTTCATCGAAGAAAACTACGACAATGTACTCGGAGCAGGTGTCTTTCTGATGTTATGCAACGGCTTCCCTTATCCGGTACTCACACCTGTCATGGAAGAAATCGTAAACAACGCTCCCGAATCGTTCAAGAACAATCCGATGATCAAGGAATATGTTTCGGTAGCACGCAGCAACATGGATAAGTTGCAGGCTGTGCAGTAACTTCTTCAGGAAATAATTACCGCAGATCCTTTAGAAAAATAATGACAACATACTCAGAACTTGATAAGGTTTAAGAGGCCGTCTCAAAATAGAATTGCAAAAGTAAAAATCTTATAGATTAAAACTTAGAAGTAAAAAAATCTCCTACTTTAGTCTTTGTTTTCTTCAATTACAGGACAAAAGTAGGAGATTTTTTTACGTTGTAACTTATAGATTATAAATAAGCCTATCTCAGCTTTTTATTTTGATATAGCCTTTTTTGTACAAATTCCTAAAATATTTCGATAAAGGCCGGCAGATTTCAAGAAATAATGCAGTTCATTTTCTTCAGTAAACGGCATATTTTACCCCCTTTACCTGCTTGTTTCGCTTCATCGGAGGCTTTCCGAACACGGAACAAAGAGATAAAGGGGGTAAAACGTTTACTGGTCAGGATTCTCGATCTTGCCCTTATATTTTTCGGGAAGGTCTTTTTCGATGGCCTTGTATGATTCTGTCATCAGCATGTGGAGGTTCTCCTCACCTTTCTTACCCAGCGGATAAATCGGTTCGTGGATGGTCAGCTTCATCGGATGCCAGTGAAGCAGCTTACCCGTACGGGGAAGAATATCGAAAGACCCGTCTATCGTCAACGGAACGACAGGCAACTGAAGCTGGTCGGCAAGCAGGAAGGCACCTTTCTTGAAGTTTGCCATGTGACCGGTAAAGGTACGTGCTCCTTCAGGAAATACGACCAATGAAGTTCCTCCTTGAAGTACCTTTTCTGCACCCTTTATGGTTTCATAGACTTTTCGTGGGCTGGACTTGTCGACAAAGATGAAGCCTGCCGACTCGCATGCCTTGCCGACAAACGGAATTTTACGAAGGCTTTTCTTCATCATCCATTTAAAGTTACGTCCCAGAAAGCCGTATACTAGAAAAATATCGAATGATCCCTGATGATTGGCCACGAATACATACGATGTTTTCTTGTCCAAATGTTCGTGCCCTTTCACTTTAACCGGAAGCAAAAACAGGAAACAAGTAAGCTGTGACCACAGCTTTCCGGGATAATACCCCCAGAAATGACCGTCCCCCAGCCAGCAGCCCAGCATGGTAGTCAGGGCAGTCAGTATGGTTGCTACCAGAAAGATGGGCAACCCAATGCAGATTTGATAGATAATGTATAAAAATCTCATTGCTTATTATAGTTTATAAATTATTATTTCTTGCGTAAAGTAATGACCGTTATCTCCGGCCATGCTCCCAGCCTCATAGGAAACAACACATACCCCAGTCCGATATTGACATAGAGTCCGCGACCGTCTTGCAGATACAGACCTCTGTATTCCGGATAAATAAAGCGGGAAAAAGAAAACCCGAATAAATTGACCTGCATATCGTGCGTATGTCCTGCCAGCATCAACTGGATATCGGTATCCGGCAGTACGCTTCTACGCCAGTGAGTGGGATCGTGACTCAGCAGTACCTTAAACATACCTTCCGTACCTTGCTGTGCCCGAGGCAAATCTCCCCGGTCGGGAAAAGGAGGCCGGCCGCTGTTTTCTACTCCGATCAATGCAATCGAATCGTTTCCGCGGCAGATAATGCGATGGTCGTTCATCAGCATCTTCCAGCCCATCTGTTCTTCCCTCATTACCAGCGTATCAATATTTGCCAGCCGTTCCGCCTCGCTGTTCCAGCGTACGTAAGTACCGTAGTCGTGATTACCCAATACAGAAAACACACCGTCTTTGGTATGCAACTTCGAAAAGACTGGCATAAACTCCTTCATCTCGTCGGCACGACTGTTTACCAGATCGCCCGTAAACACGGCCAGATCGGGATGCTGAGCGTTGCAAAGAGCAATAGCCCGCTGCAAGGCCTCCGCATTTCCTTTCCAGCTTCCGGAATGGATATCGGACAACTGAAGTATCCGGTAACCGTCGAACGCAGCGGGAAGATCGGGAGAAGAGAAAGTAACCTGCTTTACCTGAAAGAACTCCTTACCCCAGATAGCACCAAAAAGAACATAACCTAATGTAGCAACTGCCACAACGGTAGATACGCTCTTGTGATACAACGGCACGCGGACAAGCCGGTGCAAAGCCCTCAGCACCACATCACATAATACAAATATGAGTTTCGGTACGGCAAAACAGAATGTGATAATCAGGTAAACGCCAAAAGCGTCGTGCAGGGAATCATGTGCAGCAACAAAGACGACCAATGCCAGCAACAGCAGAATTGTCGGCAACCAATATAGCTTCTTCATCCACACCTGCGCCGCCTGCTTGATATATACCTTATATATATACCAGTCGGGCAACAACAGCAATAGGATAAAAAACAGCGAAACTCTTACCAGTATCATAACATCTTTATTGTTGCAGGTTAGCGACTAAATATTTTCTGATTTTATCTACTTCACATCCACGTCGGGCAGCATAATCGGCAAGCTGTTCCTCGTCTATCTTCCCCACCGAGAAATAACGTGAAGCCGGATGCGCAAACATCAATCCACATACCGATGCATGGGGCTGCATCATGCCGTTTTCCGTCAATCGGATGCCGATGCGTTTCATGTCGAGCAGCTCGTCCAGCAGGAAACTGACAGAAATATCGGGAAGCGACGGATAACCTACCGCCGGACGTATGCCCTGATAATCTTCATTCAGCAGTTGCTTCATGGTCAGGTGCTCGTCTTTGGCATACCCCCATACGCTCTTCCGAATGGTTTCATGCACTTTTTCGGCCGCAGCTTCCGCCAGGCGCTCGCCCAATGTCTTTATCAGCATGTATTGATAATCGTCGCCTTCGAATTCTTTTTCCATATCCTCATCGATGGTTGTTGCAAAGGCTCCCACCGTATCAGTTATTCCCGAAGACAGAGGACGCACGAAATCGCTCAGACACAAGAATGGATCGTCCGGCCGAACCCTCGTCTGCTGCCTCAGCAACGGGAAACGGGTTCCTTCCAGTATCAGGTTGTCGCCATCGGCATTGGCGTTCATCAGCCGGTAAATGGCATATACCTTATAACGTCCGTCTATGCTGTTCAGCATGCGGTTGGCCTCCTTATGGAGCTGCATGGCCTGTGCTGCCTTGGCACAATCTTCAGTAGGAAACGAAGCCAGCCAGCTTGCCCGACAAGCATCGCAGCCGTGAATATCGGCTATAGCTGCAAAACGGGGCTGAAATCCCCACGCATGAAAAAAATAAATCCAGTTGATATATTCTGCCAGATCGTGTATCTCGTATGTAACTGTTGTAATGTCTGTCTGCATTTTCTATCGGTTAAAGACAAGTGCTTCCCCACGGTGCTGAGTGTCTACCTTGCCATCGCTATATACTAATGTTCCGTTTACAAATGTTTTCTCTACTTTCGCATGGAAATGTTTTCCTTCCATAGGGCTCCATCCGCATTTACTCAAGACACAATCCTTCGTCACTTCCCATTCACTGTCTGGATTGACCAGCACCAAGTCGGCTTTATAGCCCGGACGGATATAGCCTCGTCTGTCTATCTGGAAAAGCTCTGCAGGCGCATGACACATCTTCTGTACAAGCTGTTCTACCGTCAAAACTCCTTCCCGAACCAGTTCCATGATACTTACCAGCGAGAATTGCAGGCTCGGCATACCGGAAACAGCTTTCAGTGCTCCTCCTTGTTTTTCAGTAAGCAGATGAGGTGCATGGTCTGTACCAATGACATCTATCAGATTCGTGAAAAGGGCCTTGCGAAGCATATCGCGGTCATTTCGGGTCTTGATACTCGGATTACATTTAATACGTGCGCCCAATGTCTTGTAATCCTCATCGCAGAACATCAGATGGGATACACAAGCTTCGGAAGTAATACGCTTTTCGGCTATCGGCTTGTCCTCGAACAAAGCCAGCTCGCGTGCCGTACTCACATGAAGGATATGCAAACGTGCCCCTGTTTCTTTGGCAAGCTGTACTGCCAGAGAGGACGAATGCCAGCAGGCTTCCTCGCTACGGATGCGAGGGTGGAAGGAAATATCTACATCTTCTTCACCATATTTCGACTTAACCAGTTCGGTATTCCAGCGAATAATCGTCTGGTCTTCGCAGTGTGCAGCTATCAGCATACCTGCTTCGGCAAAGATTTTACGTAATGACTCGATGCGGTCTACCAGCATATTTCCGGTACTGGCTCCCATAAAAAGCTTCACTCCGCACACATGAGTCTTGTCGAGCTCATGCAGCAAATCTACATTGTTGTTCGTTGCCCCGAAGTAAAACGAATAATTCACGATGCACTTGTTGGCTGCGTCGGCAAATTTATTGTCGAGTGCCTCCAGCGTAGTCGTCTGCGGATTGCAGTTCGGCATATCCATGAACGAGGTTACTCCTCCCGCTGCGGCAGCCGTCGTTTCGCTCAGCATATCAGCTTTGTGCGTCAGTCCCGGATCACGAAAATGTACATGATCATCTATAACTCCCGGAATAAGGTAACATCCATGAGCATCGATTTCGATGTCGCACAAAACAGAGGGTCGCGTTTCTCCTTGCAAAACTTCACTGATCGTATCGCCTTCGATCACAACAGAACCGGCAAACTTTAATCCTTCGTTTACTATTGTTGCGTTATAAATCCACGTACGTTTCATTTTTATTTATTTTTTGGATAACTTTTAAACCAACTATCCCACTTCAACTGAATCACTCCAAACACGGCTTCTCCAAATATGCTGCTGTTCATCTTCGAGGTTCCCAGCTCACGATTGACAAAAATAACCGGTACTTCCACAATCTTGAAACCACACTTATAAGCCGTAAACTTCATTTCTATCTGAAAAGCGTATCCCTTGAAACGAATATTGTCCAGCGGAATGGTCTCCAGTACCTTGCGCTTATAGCACTTGAACCCTGCCGTGGTATCGTGAACAGGGATACCAGTTACAAAGCGTACATACTTTGAAGCAAAATATGACATCAGCACACGTCCCATAGGCCAGTTCACAACGTTCACTCCGCTGACATAACGTGACCCGATTGCCACGTCGGCTCCATCGTCATGGCAAGCCTTATACAAACGGGGAAGGTCGTTGGGATTATGGCTGAAGTCGGCATCCATCTCGAATATGTAATCGTATTTATGTTCAATAGCCCACTTGAAGCCTGTAATATAGGCTGTTCCCAGTCCTAATTTTCCTTTTCTTTCTATCATAAACAGCCGTTCGGGAAACTCGGTCTGCAACCGGCGTACAATGTCGGCTGTACCGTCGGGCGAATTATCTTCAATAACCAGAATATGAAAACATTTCTCCAGGCCAAACACTGCACGAATTATATTTTCGATATTTTCCTTTTCGTTGTAAGTAGGAATAATAACGATACTGTCACTTGTCTGCATAATAATCTATATTTTAGGCAAAGATAAATATATTTCAGGTCGAGCCCATGAGAAAACAGAGATTTTATGTACTTTTGTAATTCCGAATTTGAAAACAATTAACCACTTATATCGGCGTATGGAGAATTATATCGTATCGGCACGTAAATATCGTCCCGCTACATTCGATACCGTTGTAGGGCAGCGTGCCCTGACTACTACCCTGAAAAATGCGATAGCCAATCAGAAACTGGCACATGCCTATCTGTTTTGCGGACCGCGAGGGGTGGGGAAAACAACGTGTGCACGAATTTTTGCCAAGACCATCAACTGCCTGCATCCTACAGCCGACGGAGAGGCGTGCAACGAATGTGAATCGTGCCGCGCTTTCAACGAACAGCGTTCATATAATATTCATGAACTGGATGCCGCATCGAACAACTCGGTGGAGGATATACGTTCTCTGATTGAGCAAGTTCGTATCCCGCCACAAATCGGAAAATATAAAGTATACATCATCGATGAGGTGCACATGCTTTCTCAGGCTGCATTCAATGCCTTCCTGAAAACGCTGGAAGAACCGCCTCATCACGCCATCTTCATTCTTGCTACAACCGAAAAGCATAAGATTCTTCCTACCATTTTGAGCCGTTGCCAGATATACGACTTCAATCGTATCAGTGTAAGCGACACGGTAGAACATCTGGAGAACGTGGCAAGAAAGGAACATATCGAAGCCGAACCGGAAGCACTGAACGTGATTGCACAAAAGGCTGATGGAGGTATGCGTGACGCCTTGTCTATTTTCGACCAGGTGGTAAGCTTTACCAACGGACATATCACTTACCAAAGTGTAATAGAGAACCTGAATGTACTGGACTATGAATATTATTTCAGACTGACAGATGCTTTTCTGGAAAACCGAATCTCTGACTGCCTGCTTACATTCAACGAGGTATTGAAAAAAGGTTTCGACGGGAATCACTTCATTACGGGACTGACTTCGCATTTCCGCGACTTGCTGGTGAGTCGTGATCCGGCGACCTTGCAACTGCTGGAAGTGGGTGCCTCCATACGCGACCGCTATCAGGCACAGGCACAGAAATGCACTCCTCAGTTTCTGTACAAGGCAATGAAGCTGTGCAATGATTGTGATCTGAATTATCGTGCCAGCAAGAACAAGCGTTTGCTAGTGGAACTGACTTTAATTCAGTTGGCACAGCTGACCACCGACAACGATGTTCCCGGTGGGGGGCAAAGCCCTGCCAAGCAATCATTAAAACCAGCATTCAATCAGGCGCAGGCAAGCCAGACAGCACAAGCAAGCGCTAATCAGGCATATCCGCAGGCAACACATGAAACGACCGGTAATTATCAAGCAACGCAACAACAACCAGCCGGACAACCAGCTGCTAGTAAACCTTCTGTTCAGCAAACGATAACTGCCGTTCAGCCGACACCGCCTGCCGGACATTCCAATCCGCTCCCTAAAGCAAGTACGGAAAAGAAAATTCCGGTCATGAAAGCGGGAAACTTTGGCATATCTATCCGGAAACAACCTGTGCAGCAATCATCTGTCGCCAACAATAATCATCCGACGAATGCCAACCCAGCATCACAACAGGTAGAGCAAACGTATGAAGATTATATCTTCAACGAAAAAGATCTGAATTATTACTGGCGTGAATTTGCGACACAGCTCCCTAAGGAGGAAGCGGCCAACTCTGCCCGTATGATGAACATGCAGCCTCATCTGCTGAAAGACCAGACAACATTTGAAATTGCTGTCGACAATGATATGGTACAGAAGTATATGACGCAACTGGCTCCACAGATAGAACAGCACTTGCGTCGGCAACTGCATAACCGGAAGATAAAAATGACGGTCCGTATCAGTGCAGCCAACGAAAACGTCCGTGCCTACAGTCATGTAGAACGCTTCCAGATGATGAGCAAAAAGAACCCTAGCCTGCTGAAGCTGAAGGAAACATTCGGACTGGAATTATCTTAAAAATAAAGCCATCAAGATTTCTGGCTTTTTGTCTGATGTGATATTTCTGAGCTAAATGAAAACGGAGGAGTCATTTCAGGACAAAATTTAATAAAAAGACAAGGTAATCGAACTAAAAAGTTTTATATACAACAAAAAGGCCACTTCATCTTTCCGATTTGAAGTAGCCTTTTTTCATAGAGAAACAGAGATGTTATTTAGAATTTAAATACTCTTTAGCAAAGACATCCCTCTTTCAATCATCATTCTTTATTTAAAGATCGTGGTTTTGCATACGGTATTCTGCCAGTTTTTCGTATTTCGTACCCGGACGTCCATAATTACAATACGGATAAATGGAAATTCCCCCGCGAGGAGTAAAGATTCCGGTTACTTCAATGTACTTGGGATCCATCAGTTTAATCAGGTCTTTCATGATAATGTTTACACAATCTTCATGAAAATCACCATGATTTCGAAAACTGAACAGGTATAGTTTCAGACTCTTACTTTCTACCATCTTGACATCGGGAAGATAACTGATGCGAATCTCTGCGAAATCCGGCTGTCCGGTAATAGGACAAAGACTGGTAAATTCCGGACAATTGAATCGTACCCAATAGTCATTTTCAGGATGCTTGTTTACAAATGCTTCCAATACTTCAGGAGCATAGTCCTGTTTATAAGTGGTAGTCCTTCCTAATATTGTCAATTCATCTTTTCTTTCCATATATTACAATCTAATATGTTCACAAAACATTGCTACTCACAAAAGCCCACCAGCGGGCTTGCAAGAAACAATTTTATTTTATTTTTTCAAGAAACTCATCTCAGGCATTATAAGGAAGTATCCCCATTATCAATCATAAAACCCGACAGCATCTTATTTATTCTTGCTTGCTAAGTACTTTTCAAGCCCTTCTCTACGCAAAGTACATGCCGGACAATGTCCGCAACCGTCACCCGGAATACCATTGTAACAAGTCAGTGTTTCATGACGCACCAAGTCGAGTACTCCCAGTTCATCTGCCAGAGCCCAGGTCTGTGCCTTATCAATCCACATCAAAGGCGTATGAATCACAAACTGTTCTTCCATAGCAAGATTCAGCGTTACGTTCAGTGATTTGATAAAAGTATCACGACAATCGGGATATCCGCTGAAATCGGTCTGAGAAACTCCTGTCACCAGATGATAAATGCCACGCTCACGGGCATAAACCGCTGCAATGCTCAAGAAGAAAAGATTCCGACCGGGAACAAATGTATTCGGGAAGGTTCCTTCCGGCTTCTTCTCATCCATATGGATAGAAGTATCAGTCAGTGAATTTTTGCCCAGATGTCCGATGAAAGAAACATCCATCGCGTCAAATTCTACTTCTGCCTTACGAGCTATTTCACGAGCCAGCTCCACCTCTTTTACATGCTTCTGCCCGTATATAAAACTCAGTGCGTATACTTTTTTAAAATGTTTTTTTCCCCAGAAAAGGCAAGTGGTAGAGTCTTGTCCGCCACTAAATACCACAAGTGCAGCTTCGTTATTCATCTTAAATCTCTTTTATTTTCAATACATTATAAGAAATGTGTTCATCGTATACATCACTATCGTCTACACGCTTGATGTACTTCACGACACGGATAGTAACAGGCAGGATGATTACTTCGTACAAGGTTTTAAGAACTACCTGCACCAACATCATCTTACCAAGTTCTGATACAGGCATCAAGCCACCGAATGCCAGCGGGAAAAAGATCAGCGAATCGGCACTCTCTCCAAAAACCGTCGAGAGAATGGCACGTGCAGAAAAGTTCTTTCCATGTGAAGCAACCTTCATGCGACTCATGACGTATGCATTGATAAACGAACCTACCAGGAATGCAAGAAGGCTGGCCACAGCAATACGAGGTGCCATGCCAAAGACGAAGTTAAATCCTTCCTCACCTTCCCAGAAAGGGGCAGCCGGCAAAGCTACGGCAATCTGTCCCATTGCCACAACCATGAAATTCATAAGGAAACCCATCCAGATGATAAGACGTGCCTTACGAAATCCCCATACTTCGGCTATGCAGTCGTTAATAATGTAAGAAATTGGAAATACAATCAGTCCGGCAGTTACAGAGATCGGACCCACTTGAACTACTTTGGTTTCTAAAAGGTTGGCTGCTACCAGGCAGACACAAAACACAATACCCAAAACCATAAAAGGTACTGATACGAGATTTTCTTTTTTCATCGCTCCTGTTTTTTACGTGGTGTTCTAGAATACACGGCCGTTATTCACGGCATCACATGTTAATGTCCTCTTTTTTAATTCGGCGCAAAGGTACTAACTTTTTGCCAAATTACAAATAAACGCTTATATTTGTGCATACTAAATTCATCCTGACATGACAAAGAATAACTTGCTCAGTGAAAAGCTGAATTATATAGGAGAAAGTGAAACCCCCACTCATTTACACTTATGCAGTTACAATGCTGAAGGAACTCAGGTCTGCCGGGGAAACTTGCAAGAAGTCATTCCTCAGTTGAAAACCGACTGTATCAACTGGATACAGGTACACGGCTTGCAAAATACAGAAACAATCCATCAGTTATGTAGCCATTTCAACATCGATTTCCTGACGACACAAGATATATTAAACTCAGAGCATCTGACAAAAATAGAAGAACATGAAACTTATAATGTGGTTATCCTGAAACAACTATCCATAGTAGAACAGAATGAACTCATTCCCCAACAGTTATGTATCGTACAAGGAAAAGATTATGTGCTGACTTTTGCAGAAAAAGAAACCGATTTATTCAATGAAATCAATACGGCACTGGAAAAAAATGTACTGAAGATCAGAAACAGACAATCAGATTTTCTACTGAGCGTTATCCTAAACAGTGTAATGGCAAGTTTCATGTCGCTTATCTCGAAAATGGAAGATGATTTGGAAGACTTGGAAGAACAGTTCTTATCTCCGCTTTCACCCATTCCAACCAAACAACCCGGAATAGAAGAAATACAAGTTTATCGCAGAAACTACCGGTTAATCAAAAAGAGTATTTTCCCTTTAAAAGAACAGATAAACAAACTATTCCACGCAGAAAACCAGCTGTTACATAAAGCAAATCGCCCGTTCTTCAGCGATGTAAACGATCATCTGCAATTTATCTTGCAAACACTGGAGGGATGCAGGGACCTATTGTCGGCTTTGGTCGATTTATATTTGGCAAACAACGACCAGCGAATGAACAGTATCATGAAGCAACTTACCATTGTATCTACCATCTTTATACCTCTGACTTTCCTTGCCGGCATATGGGGAATGAACTTTCAGTGGATGCCAGAGCTGGGATGGAAATATGGATATTTCTTTGCCTGGGGATTGATGATTGTTGTAGGAGTCATTGTATATTTCTACTTCAAGCACAAGAGATGGTATTAAAACAACAAATTGGACTTATATTATTGTAAACGTATGCGAAAACAAGAATTATATGATCGGGCCATTGCTTATTTTAAGCAAGCTATTCCGGTAGCCGAAACAGAATTACACTATGAAAATCCCTTCCAACTGCTGATAGCTGTAATACTAAGTGCACAATGTACAGACAAAAGAGTAAACATGATTACTCCAGCCTTATTCGAAGCATTCCCTACTCCAGAAGCCTTAGCCAATACTACACCTGAGGTTGTATTCGAATATATACGCAGTGTAAGTTATCCGAACAATAAGGCAAAGCATCTGGTCGGCATGGCACAAATGCTGGTTAAAGACTTTCACGGGGAAGTACCTGATACACTGGAAAACCTGATAAAGCTACCGGGAGTAGGTAGAAAAACAGCAAATGTCATTCAAAGCGTCGTGTTCAATAAGGCGGCAATGGCTGTCGATACACATGTATTTCGCGTAAGTCATCGCATCGGACTGGTTCCCCAAACATGTACTACCCCGTTGGCTACGGAAAAACATTTAGTAAAATATATCCCCAAAGAACTGATTCCGACCGCGCACCACTGGCTGATATTACACGGCAGATATGTATGTACGGCACGCAATCCCAAATGCGAAGAGTGTGGACTGAACGGAATCTGTAAGGAGTCACTAAAGAGCAAGATCAAATAAGCTCCATATAACATTAACACCAAACGATTAAAAAGAAAAGCCAACTAAATTACAAATGTTTTGATTGTAATTTAGTTGGCTTTCATGTCATTTTTAAATATTACTATATACATAAAAAATGCCATATCACTACTTTACAGCACCGATATGGCCTATGAAATACATCCGAGCGTTACCGCTCGTGTGAAACATCTTTATTTTATTCATTTATCACCATAAGTCCATCGTATGCCAGATGTACATGCTCAGGAAGTTGCTTGTCTACTTCGGCGTGCAATCCCATCTGATGGCTCATATGTATAAAATACGTTTCTTTCGCCCCAATACGTACTACTTGCTCCAGCGCTTCCGAAAGCGACTGATGTGTCCAATGTGGTTCGATACGCAAGGCATTCATAAACAAATAATCGAGTCCCTTCAACACGTCATACGATTCATCAGGCATCGTAAGCATATCTGTAATCCACGCTACATTACCTATACGATATCCCATGATAGGCAGTTTCCCGTGCATTACCCGAAACGGTATCACTTCGACCGACTTCCCCGACAGATTCGTAACCTGAAAAGTCTTGTATGGCTCTATCACAGAAAGCGGAATACTGGGTACTCCCGGATAGGTATGCTCTACAAAACAATAAGGCATACGTTTTTGCAGGCGTTCTGCCGTATATCCTTCAGCATATACGGGAATATCGCGAAAGCGACAAAAAGGACGGAGATCATCCAGTCCCCCCACATGATCGTAATGCTCATGAGTAATCAGTACTCCATCAATAGGAAGAAAAGTGTTCATACGAATACTTTGCTGCCTGAAATCCGGACCGCAATCTATCAGAATGCGCACCCCTTCGGTTTCTACCAACCCGGAACAACGCAAACGATTATCATGCGGATCGGTACTGGTACATACCTGACATGTACATCCCACTTGGGGTACACCAGTAGAAGTTCCGCTACCTAATACTGTTACTTTCATCGTTATAAAAAACGCCTTAAATATAATTTACTTCCGGATAAATATCGATACCGAATTTATCCTTTACAGAAGTTACCACTGCACTGGCCAGCTGCATGACCTCTTGTCCAGTCGCACCACCTAAATTGACCAAGACCAACGCCTGACGGTCATGAACTCCCGCACGTCCCAACGCTTTACCTTTCCATCCACACCGATCTATCATCCAACCGGCTGGGACTTTCACCCAACCTTCACCTGCCGGATAAGAAGGTATATCTGGATAAGTGGCTCGTAAAGCATCAAACTGTTTTTGCGGAATGACCGGATTCATGAAAAAACTCCCGGCATTTCCTATCTTCGCCGGATCGGGCAGTTTTTCCTCCCGGATGCGGATAATAATGCGACGTAAGTTTTCCAACGTCAGCGGACAGGCCTCCTTTTCCAGCTCTGCACGAACATTGCCATAATCCAAATGCCATACAGGCTGTTTATGTAAGCGATACGTCACATGCGTCACAACGTACTTACCTTTCAGTTCCTGCTTAAAGATGCTTTTACGGTAGGCGTAATCACATTCTTCATTGGAAAACCGACGAGGTTCGCCTGTAGCTACACATACTGTGTCGACAGCAATGATTAAATCTTTAGCCTCAACACCGTATGCACCAATATTCTGAACAGCCGAAGCTCCTACTTCACCTGGTATCAAAGACAGGTTCACTGCACCATACCAGTTATGCTGTACGGTATATGCCACAAAGTCATCCCAAATTTCTCCTGCCCCTACTCGTACATCAACTATTTCATCAGTTTCAGAAACAATCTCAGCACCTTTAATGGCAGAATGGAGTATAGTACCTTTAAAATCGCCCGAAAAGAGCAAGTTACTTCCTCCACCGATATGCAACAACGGAAGCACATAACTCTTTTGCTTGAGGAAAGCACAAAGCTCATCCACCGAATCATATTCTACAAAATATGCGGCATATACGTTCATACCAAACGTATTATGATGCAAAAGAGAATAGTCTTTCAGTTCTTTCATATCCTTTATTTATATATAACAAATTCCTATTAACAAATGTTCAGTCAATGAACATCTTGTTTTAGTCACTCAAATCCTCAAACTTCATCAACATCCACTTTCCATTACGATATTCAAAGTACAGTGTATTGCTGAATCCGTTACCGAATCCTTTGAACTCAATGATCTTTCGATCTGTATCCGCAACCTCCTTTTGTCCGTAGTGAACATTCGTCAACCGTTCTTTCAACAAAGGCGGGCGGAACGAAAACCATTGCCCTTCATCAAGTGTTGTTTCCAGAATCTGAAACTCATCCTCCGGATCTACAGTCACAAACCCCAGCGGATCATGCAACCGTTCACGCTGGAAAACAGAATCGTTGGCAAAATGATTATAAAAATCAAAAAAGTCTTCGCGTCCTTCGGATGCCGAAGCAAGCTTTTCCTTATTGATAGCTTCCAGATACCAGCAATCGGAAACCCGCTCAAAATAGTAGCGCTTTACTCTTCGATCCTTCAGATAAATCCAATCCACCTGAACACTATGCACAGCCGTATCCTTTTCCATTTCCATATCTTCTTCCTTATCGAACAATACGGTATATACCGGATCACGACTGAATAACGGATCGTACACCCATTCGTCTTTCGACATACGTTCTACACGGTCACCTTTATACAAGGAAATGGGAAATTTTACTCTTGAACGCTGAAAACGTTCATCGGAAGCAAAATTATAAAAGAAATCAGCAAAACTCTCGTCAGCCGTAGCTGGAACTACATCTTCCACTTCTTGAGATTCTTCTTGCAACGTATCGTTACCGACAGTCAGCGAATCAATCTGTTTAGTTAGTGTTTCAAAAGGATCTACTTTTTTCTTTCCTCCCCCGCAAGATGCTGCCAACATAAGTATACAACATCCAAATAAAACTTTTTTCATCTTAGTGCTTCTGAAAAATCACGTGCAAAAATACGTTTTTTTTTCATTTTACACATAAAACATCCACAGTTTTCTTTTTTATGAGCTTAAAAAGAAAAAATTTCAGTTTTAATCCTTACCTTTGCGCACAAGAAAATAATAAAAAAAGAATATGTTAGCAAAAATAGAACAGTTACTTCAGGAAGTGGAAGGCTTGACAGCTTCGAATGCAGAAGAGCTGGAAGCCCTGCGTATCAAATATTTGAGTAAGAAAGGGGTAATCAACGCCTTGATGGCAGATTTCCGTAACGTTCCTGCTGAACAGAAAAAAGAAGTAGGCATAAAGCTGAACGAGTTGAAAAACCGTACTCAGGAACGTATAAACAGCCTGAAAGAAGCTTTCGAATGCCAGGACAACAGTACAGCCGAACTCGACCTTACACGTACTGCTTATCCTATCGAACTGGGAACACGACATCCCTTGAGCATTGTCCGCAATGAAATCATCAACATTTTCAACCGACTGGGCTTCACTATCGCCGATGGTCCGGAAGTAGAAGACGACTGGCATGTATTCTCGTCGATGAACTTCCCCGAAGATCATCCGGCACGCGATATGCAAGATACATTCTTCATTGAAAGTCATCCGGATATTATCTTGCGTACACATACTTCATCGGTTCAGAGCCGCGTCATGGAAGTATCACAGCCACCTATTCGCGTCATCTGTCCGGGACGTGTATACCGTAATGAAGCTATCAGCTACCGCGCTCACTGTTTCTTCCATCAGGTAGAAGGATTGTATGTCGACAAGAACGTTTCATTCACCGACTTAAAGCAAGTATTGCTTCAGTTCGCACAGGAAATGTTCGGCCCTGAAACAAAAATCCGTCTGCGTCCTTCTTACTTCCCGTTTACTGAACCGAGTGCAGAAATGGATATCAGCTGCGACATCTGCGGTGGAGAAGGTTGTCCGTTCTGTAAATATACCGGCTGGGTAGAAATTCTGGGATGTGGTATGGTTGACCCTGCTGTACTCGAAGCCAACGGAATTGACAGCAAAGTATATACAGGCTATGCCTTCGGTATGGGAGTTGAACGTATTGCCAACTTGAAATACAAAGTAAAAGACTTACGTATGTTCTCGGAAAACGATACTCGTTTCCTTAAAGAATTCGAAGCAGCAAACTAATAATACATACTTAAAACAGGAAACGCGGATTAACGCAGATTTCCGGACAAGTCGACAGAGAAAAAGGCGGTCCGATAAATCTATGTTAATCCGCGTTTTTCAAAATAGAATCAGAAGATATGGAAAAGGAACACCTTGTCACACCTAGCTACTGCTGCATACTGGCAGCCAATTTTCTGTTGTACTTCGGCTTCTGGCTGCTGACGCCTGTTCTTCCCTTTTATTTATCGGAAATATTTAACGCGTCAAAAACCACGATAGGCATAGTGCTTTCTTGCTATACCATTTCTTCTCTTTGCATACGGCCGTTCTCTGGTTACTTTCTGGACACTTTCGCACGTAAGCCTCTCTATCTGCTTGCCTACTTTATTTTCACATTGATTTTTGCCGGATACATGATCGCCGGACTGCTTACCCTATTTATTATCTTCCGTATTGTCCACGGTATATCTTTCGGTATGGTCACTGTAGGTGGTAACACAGTCGTTATTGACATCATGCCATCTAGCCGACGAGGGGAAGGTCTGGGGTATTATGGATTAGCCAATAATCTTGCCATGTCCATCGGACCGATGTTCGGATTGTTTTTACACAGCGGAGGAGCTTCCTATACTACTATTTTTTCCTATGCGCTCGGATCATGCATACTCGGATTCTTTGCTGCCACCCTGGTAAAAACACCTTATAAACCTCCAGTCAAGAGGGCACCCATATCGCTCGACCGATTTATCCTACTGAAAGGGCTTCCCGCAGGACTTAGTTTGCTCCTGCTGTCAATACCTTACGGTATGACAACAAATTACGTAGCCATGTACGCCAAACAAATTGGACTTACAACCGAAACTGGTTTCTTCTTCACACTAATGGCGGTCGGAATGGCTATCAGCCGTTTATTCAGCGGCCGACTGGTAGACAAAGGCATGATCACGCAAGTCATCTCGGCAGGACTTTATCTGGTATGTTTCTGTTACTTCGGACTAACAGCCTGCGGCTGGCTTATCGACTGGAATAATACATTCACCACGGTTCTCTTCTTTCTTATTTCCCTGCTGCTAGGTATAGGATTCGGAACCATGTTTCCTGCATACAATACATTATTTGTCAATCTGGCCCCCAACAGCCAGCGAGGAACAGCAACTAGCACTTATCTGACTTCCTGGGATGTAGGACTAGGAATAGGAATGTTAAGTGGAGGATATATCGCAGAAATTGCCTCTTTCCGTATAGCTTACTTATTTGGAGCTACACTTACAGTTGTTTCTCTGCTCTATTTCCATTTCAAAGCAGGACCCCATTTTCTGAAAAACAAGTTGAGATAAAATATAACAGATAAGCAGAGGGGACAGCTCATTATTCTTTATACGTAAAAACAAGAATATGCGAAAACAATCCATTAACCTTAGTTATCTGGACCGACAAAATAAACGAACGGAATAACTCTATGTGATCATAAATGAAGGTGGGAAGATAACCCTTATATCTATTCAGATCCTGCGCTACCTTATCCATATCTGCCACCATAATAAGCGAAGCATCACGTGACAAGTTCGAAACACATTCATCGAATAATGTATGCTGAGGAACAGCCAATACCCTCGATATACAAGAATCGATCTTTTCTTGTCCGGAAAGAATCAGGATACTATCTTTCGACTGTGTCTGAAAACTTTTCATACGCTCTTCAATTTGATGCATAGACGAATCGGGAGCATACATTGAACCACTCAAATAAAAAACTTCACTATTCAGATGAATATCAAATTCTCCCCAGCATTCCTTACTATTGGGGACCAATAAAGGAATAGCAGCCGTACGTCCATACAACGTAAGAAAATTAGCAATCTTAGTATGTGCAACAGCCGTAAAGCCCTTGTCCTGACGCAGAGAAATCTTATCTTTTTCAGCATCAATTACTTTTTCAATCAGTGCTTTCTGATAACTGATGGCTAAAAATCCCTTTCCTGTATAAGTGGCAACAAAATCACCATTCCTTACGGGATAAATCTCAATAGATTTTCCACGATAGCTTTCCTTTCTAGGTACGAAATCAACGCCTCTTTTACGCATCATCTCGCGGACAAACTTCTTGCCAGATTCATTCGTCTTAAAGTAAACGACCAAATTACGTGGAGATATAGGAGCATGAAAACTCACCATCATATAATCCATCCGATTATGCAAGTCGTGAGTACTATTGATTATATAAGGAGCCATCTCATTACCAATTACCGACAAAAGCCCCGTACGTTGTAGCGTATCCAATTGTCCTGCGTATGTTGTTTGTGGAAAGACATTAACAATAGACTCAATATTGTCTGTCTCTAAAAGACCAATACAATCGGCAGGCACAGAAGCCAACAGGTCAGTATCCTTTCCACTTTCCGCAAAACTCAGACGGGCGAAACTATAAAGCCCCACTCCGATGCAGAATAAAATAATAGAAAGCACTACCCCCAATTTTCCGACCGTACGTAGTTTCATAGTAATTTTATATTTTTTATGCAAATATAAACAATTAATTAAAAAGTGCAAAATCAGAGAATAATAAAAAAGCGACCTTCTAAAGAGAAGATCGCTTCATTCAGAAGGGTGACTAGTGGGACTCGAACCCACGACATTCAGAACCACAATCTGACGCTCTAACCAACTGAACTATAGTCACCATATAAAATGTATGGCTGCTTTAATGAAAGGGTGACTAGTGGGACTCGAACCCACGACATTCAGAACCACAATCTGACGCTCTAACCAACTGAACTATAGTCACCATGTTGATTATCCTTTCAAAAGCGAGTGCAAAGGTAGCGAAAGATTTTTAATTTGCAAACAAATACAAGAAAAATCTTATCAAAAAAGTATATGAGGTTTCTTTTTATCCAAATCATCGCTATATTCATCAGGGTAATTACCTTATTATCGGCATGTCCCCAAGAATGCCTCTTATTTATTTGAAAAATACAATTTATGAAAGAAAAGAATCTAACAAGCTTCATGCAGAAACTTATCGTCAGTTTCCTGCAGGAAGGACGACTCGGCACAGCCCATGTATACCAAAGTACCTACAACCGGATTAAGAGTTTTACCGGAGGACGTCCATTAAAATTCAACGAGCTTACCCCTTCGTGGCTAAAAGCTTTCCAAAACTACCTGTTGTCCTACCAGCTTCAGTGGAATACCATTTCCACCTACATGAGAATGCTTCGTGCCGTATATTTTCGTGCCGTAGACGAAGGGATCACCATAGAATACCCCCGCCTGTTCCATTGTGTCTACACAGGAACGCGTGTAACGGTAAAACGAGCTGTCGACGCTCAGGTACTGCAGCATCTTTACAACAAACAAATACCTCAAAACACAAAAATGGAAAGAGCACGAAAACTCTTTCTACTACTTTTTATGCTACGAGGAATTCCTTTTGTAGATATTGCGTACCTGAGACAATGCGATTTGAACGGCAACATCCTTACCTACCGACGCCGAAAAACAGGGACATGGATTACAGTACGTGTAGAACCTGAAGCCATGAAGCTCATCCAAGCTTTAAAAAGTACGGATATCCATTCTCCTTATTTATTTCCTTTTATCCAAAAATATGGTAGAAACGAGTATCATCAGTATCAATACGCTTTACGGATATTCAACTACCAACTCAAAAGATTATCAGAACTGCTAGGCACACATATTTCTCTTAGTAGCTACAGCGCCCGACATAGCTGGGCTACCATTGCCAATTATCAGAACTATCAGCAGGAGCTAATTTCAAATGCTATGGGACATTCATCTGTTAAAGTAACAGAAACTTACTTTAAGGTACATTCAGACGAACAAATCAATGAAATGAATAGAGGAATATTAAAATATACATTTCAGCAATAGAACATTCCCATATAAATATGTCTATCAATACATTAAATAAAAAAATAACTATCACATAGACATATCCGTTACTTTGCAGGTAACAGAGAAAAATGAAGACCTTGAGGGATAGAAGTACTTTTTCTGATAAAAGCCACAAGTTATTTCATTTAATAGAAATATTTATCAAAAGAATTGATCATCACTATGTCTGGAAATATGTATAAATCTCATCATTTATCATGTTATAAAACAGATTTTTTAAATACACAAAATGTTTATTTAAAAAAATTTTCATATACCTTTTGCAATAATAACTTTTTACTATCTTTGCATTTAAAAATATTAATCTGTTACCTGCAAAGTAACAGAACTATGAAAACACATATAAATAACACAGAAATACACATTATAAAATATGCGGGACATGAAGAATATCATTTGCATACTTTTTCTGATGGTTGGCATATCTTTGTCAGCCCAGAATGTTGCGGTTAAAACAAATCTACTTTACGATGTTTCGACAACCATCAACTTAGGAGCTGAAATAGGCCTTTCTCCCAAGTGGACGTTAGACTTATCGGCCAATTATAACGGATGGGCTTTCAGCGAAAATAAAAAGTGGAAACATTGGCTGTTACAACCCGAAGCCCGCTACTGGTTCTGTGAGCGATTCAACGGTCACTTTCTGGGAGCACATCTACTGGGTGGAGTCTACAATGTAAGCAATTGGAATACTGACTTTACTTTCCTGGGTACCGACTTTGGTAAACTTAAAGGACACCGTTACGAAGGATGGCTTGCTGGAGTTGGTATAGGATACGGATACCACTGGATACTGGCAAGACATTGGAGTATCGAAGCTGAAATCGGGGTCGGTTACATTTATACACGGGCAGACAAGTACGAATGTCCACGTTGCGGCGAGCAACTGGAAGACAATAAACCGCACCATTATGTTGGTCCGACCAAGGCTGCAATCAATCTGATTTATGTATTCTAAAGAAAAGGAGATAGAGAGTATGAAAAGAAAAGCTTGCTATATATTGCCTTATTTAGTTTTCGGCGCTTCGTTTCTATTACCTGCTACAGCTTTTACACAGACACAACCCTCCCAAAGTGGTGTCAGTATAAATCATGTACAGATAAATCGGGTACGCGACAGTGTCCGTATCGCCTTCGATTTTAATTTTGACAATCTCCAGCTACGTTCCAACCGTTCATTGGTGTTACAGCCCTTCTTCAAAGGAGATGGTGGCGACCAATGGCTCCCTGCTGTTGAAGTTATGGGACGCAGACGCTACTTATATTATTTACGCAACGACTTACTATCCTATGCTGAAAAGCCTTACCGTGTAATAAAAACAGGTAAAGACATACAGCGACAGCTTCCTTATGCAATCAGTCTGCCTTATGAGCCATGGATGGAAAACGCTTCACTCTATTTGGGAGAAGACGAATGTGGATGTGGACAGGTCATCAATATGAAGCAACACCCCCTTGCTGTAGCAGATATAGCCTGGCATCCTGCCCTCGCCTATCTTACGCCAAAAGTAGAAACTGTAAAAAGCCGTCAGCTCAGCGGTCATGCCTATCTGGATTTTCCGGTCAACAAGACCGAAATTAATCCAGACTACCGCCGCAATCCTGAGGAACTGGCAAAAATATGTGCCACGATAGATAGTGTACGTTCCGACAACGATGTACGTATCGTACAGATACACATCAAAGGTTATGCTTCTCCCGAAGGCAGTTATAGCTCCAATGCCCGACTGGCAGAAGGACGTACCAACGCTTTAAAGCAATACCTCATTGACCGTTATGCGCTGGCCGACACATTATTTAATATAGCCTTCGAGCCCGAAGACTGGCAAGGTTTCCGCAAGTACGTTGAGACAAGCAACCTTCCGGACAAAGAAGAGATTATACAACTGATAGACAGTAATGAAGATATCGACGTCAAGGAACGCCAGATACGTGCACGCTATCCTCAGTCATATCGTACCCTATTGGAAGACTGCTACCCTGCCTTACGTCATTCCGATTATCGCATAGATTATGTGATTAGAGGATTCAATGTGGACGAAGCGAAACAGCTCATTCATACGCGTCCGCAAAATCTCAGCCTCAACGAGATGTTTGCCGTAGCACAGACCTACCAGCCCGGCAGCGACAATTTCAAGCATGTATTCGATGTAGCTGTACGTTTGTATCCGGATAGCGAAGTAGCCAACCTCAATGCTGCCTGTGCCCTCTTGGAGCAAGGACTGACGGAACAGGCTAAACCCTATCTTGACAAATCGGGAAACAACCCGCAAGCAGCCAACGCCCGAGGTGTAGCCCTATTACTACAACACCGCTATGACGAAGCTCTGCCCCTATTTGAACAAGCTTTGCAAGGAGGAGTAATGGAAGCAAAAGCAAATCTGCAAATATTGAAAAAGAACTAAAAATTTAATATGCTGTTACTCTCATCTATAAAAATTGTGGGGGATAGTATGAATTATTAACTTATATATTGCATTAAATATATTTCAATG